>JGI20159J14440_10000042_pt1 | contig 75870 bp, 78 predicted proteins | sample COG_09_FD_14440 | JGI IMG/M metagenome (IMG submission 14440) | reverse complement strand
CGTATCGAAAGCGTCAAATACTGCCTTAGAAACAGCTTCTCCACTAAAGTGTGATTCAACGGAATTTTTTTTGTTTTTATCTACATTAATTGGCATATATATATTCCCTATGGGCATATATTTTATATTGAGTCAGATTTTAAATCAACATTTGTTTTAAAAACATAATTATTAAATTATTTATCCAAATTAAATGCTAAATGCAAAGATCTCATTGCAAGTTCGTAATACTCTGATGAAATAAGGACTGAAATTTTAATTTCACTAGTAGATATAACCTGAATATTAATATGATTTTTAGCTAATGTTTGAAACATGGTTTTTGCTATACCGGATTGCGACCTCATTGCATTTCCTATAATTGATATTTTAACAACGTCTGTTTCGCTTGTAAACTTTTTAAACCCTATATTTCCTTTAATTTTTTTTATTACTTTTTCAGCCATTAATAAATCAGTTTCTGGTATCGTAAACGTCATATCTGTTGAACCATGATTAATAGAAGATGATTGAACAATCATATCAACATTAATAGAAAACTCTGCTAATGCTCCAAAAATGTTTGCTGCTTGACCCGGTTGATCAGGGATGTCTGACAAAGTTATTTTAGCTTCATTTAGACTATGGGCAATGCCACTAATTTCAGATTTTTCCATATTACCTCTTTCTTCAGCTATTAAAGTTCCGGGTACGTTTGCAAAACTACTTAGAACTCTTAAATTTACATTATATTTCATTGCCAACGCAACTGATCTTGTTTGCAATACCTTAGCGCCCTGAGATGCCAATTCTAACATTTCTTCATATGTTATAAAGTCAAGTTTTTTTGCTTTCTTTACTATTCTAGGATCTGTTGTGTACACCCCATCTACGTCAGTATAAATATCACAACGATCAGCTGAAAAAGCTGCTGCTAAAGCTACCGCTGTTGTGTCTGAGCCACCTCTACCTAGTGTTGTAATTCTATTATCTTCTGAAATTCCCTGAAATCCAGAAACTATAGCTATATATCCCTTTTTAATAGAACCCATTATATTGGATGTTTTTATATCTTTAATAACTGCTTTACCATGAGTGTTATCTGAAACTATTGGAACTTGCCAACCCATCCATGAACGTGCTTTCAATGATAATTCTTCTAAAGCTATTGATAAAAGTGCAGAAGTAATCTGTTCACCAGTAGATAAAACTACATCATGCTCAGACAAGGAAAAGTTTTTTGATGTTTGATTTACAAGATCTATTAAATTATTTGTAACTCCTGACATAGCAGAGACAACAACAATAACTTTGTTACCTTGATCAACTTCACCTTTTATTTTTAATGCAATTTTTTTTATTTGAGGCACATCTGCAACAGAGGTTCCTCCAAATTTCAATACCACTAATTCCAAAATTCTGTTATCCTATTATAAATAGTAATAAATAATTAACCTGACTTGATTTAATTTTTATATATAGCCTATGACTAATACAATAGACAAAAAAGAAATAGAACAATTTTCTTTAATAAGCAATAAATGGTGGGATCAAAAAGGGCCTTTTGCAGCATTACATAAAATGTCAAACGTAAGAATTGAGTTTATCTTAAGAAATGCTAAAAGATTAATTAACAAAAAGCAAACTGACACAAAACCACTTAATGGGTTAAGATGCCTTGATGTTGGATGTGGCGGTGGAATATTATCTGAACCTTTAAAAAGATTAGGAGCAGTCGTTACTGGAATAGATGCATCTGATAAAGCTATTGTAATAGCGAAAGATCATGCGCTGAAAAGTCGTTTGGATATAACTTATAAATGCACAAGTACAAGTGATTTAATCAAAGTTCAAAATAAAAATTTTATTAACAAATTTGATATTGTAATAGCATCAGAGATTATAGAGCACGTTAAAAACAGACAAAAATTTTTATTTGATATCTCTCAATTATCTCGCTATGGAGGGCTTGTTGTTTTTACGACTATAAACAAATCTATTCTTGGGGTAGCATTAGGTAAATATCTTGCGGAGCATGTTTTAGGGGTGGTGCCAAAGGGAACACACGATTACAAAAAATTTATTTCACCAAATGATCTAGCTTCAGAAGCTGAAAAACATAAAATTATTCTTGACAATTTTACTGGATTTGCACCTACTTTTAATATTAAAAACCTTCTTTATAAGGAGTTTGGAAATTTTAAGTTATCCTCAAATCTTGAAGTTAATTATGGTGCTGCAGGTTTAAATCTAAAATCTAATGATCCTCTGTAACCCAAGGGATATTTAGGACATCTACTCCTTCGTCTCTTAGTTCATCTATTTCTTTTTTAGTACCATGTCCATATATAGATTTTTCTTTAATTTGACCCTGGTTCATTGAACGAGCTTGATTAACAAAATCATCGCCTACAAAAGTAGAATTTTTCTTTATTTCATTTTTGATAGATCTTAAAATTGTTGTAATATTTTCTAACTTTTTATTTCTAAAAGCGTTCTTCTGAATTTTATTTTTAGTAATTTTTTTATTCGTATTTTGGATTTTCTTTAAACTTGGAGTTGTTAGTAATTTCGAAATATTTTCACTTCCACAAAGTGGACAATTAATCAACCCTGAATCCAATTGCTTCTCAAAGGTTTCTATATTTTGAAACCACCCATCAAAACCTTTTTGTTCAGTACAGTATGATGATTGACATTTTAGTTTATATTTTATCATGTTAGTTTATTTAAAGTTTACCACAACAATGCTTATATTTTTTTCCAGAATCACATAAAGGACATATTGAATTTCTAGCGATTTTGCCACTATCTATTTTTAATGGTGTATTTATTTCTTGATTTTCATCATTGTTTTCTTGTCTTATTTCTATGTTAGACAAAACTGAAGTTATAGTTTTTCTCAATTTATCAAGCATATCTTCAAACAATTCAAATGCTTCTCTTTTATACTCATTTAATGGGTCTTTTTGTGCGTAAGCTCTCAGCCCTATGGATTGTCTCATCTGATCTAACATTAACAAATGATCCTTCCAACTTTGATCTAAAACTTGTAACATCAAGGTTTTTTCCGCTTGTCTAAAAACATCAACCCCAACTTTAACAGCACGTTCTGCCATAAAGTTGTTTGACAATTCTGTTAAACGAGAAATAATCTCTTTTTCTATAATGCCATCTTCTTTAATCCATTTTTTTATTGGAACATCTAATCCTAAATAATTTTTTACATCTTCGATTAAACCGTCTCCATCCCATTGATCGTGATAACTTTCATTTGGAATAGATTTAAAAACTACCGCCTCAATAACTTCATAACGCATGTCAACAACCATTTCACTAATATCATCCGATCTCATTATTTCTTTTCTTTGATCAAAAATTACTTTTCTTTGATCGTTCATAACATCGTCAAATTTTAAGAGCTGTTTTCTTATTTCAAAATTATGCGCTTCAACTTTACCTTGTGCCTTTTCTACGGCTTTATTAATCCAAGGATGGACAATAGCCTCACCTTTTTCTAATCCAAGTTTTCCTAACATAGTCTCTAATCTGTCTGATCCAAAAATTCTCATTAAATCATCTTGGAGAGATAATAAAAATTTTGAACCCCCAGGATCACCCTGTCTACCTGTTCTACCTCTAAGCTGGTTATCAATTCTTCTACTTTCGTGTCTTTCAGTTCCAATTACGTATAATCCACCGGCTTGAAGAGCTATATTTTTCTTTTTTTCAATATCATTTTTTAAATCATTTAATTTTCCCTCATTTGGAGACGATGATTTAAGCTCATTAGATTGCCTAATTTCTAAATTACCTCCTAATTGGATATCAGTACCTCTACCTGCCATATTTGTGGCAATAGTAACCGCACCTGGTATTCCTGCATATCCAATTATTTGAGCTTCTTGTTCATGAAATTTTGCATTTAGCACCTTCATGCTTAATATTTTTTTCTTTTAAAAGCTTTGATAAAATTTCAGATTTTTCTATTGATACCGTTCCAACTAAAACTGGTTGATTATTTTTTTGACAATCCTCAATTAATAAAATTACAGCCTCGTCTCTTTCAAAATTAGTTTTGTATATTTCGTCATTGCTGTCAATTCTGCAACTTTTAAATTTGTTGGCACTGCTAAAACCTGCAAGTTATAGATTTCAGAAAATTCACCTTCCTCTGTCAAAGCCGTCCCTGTCATTCCCGACAACTTAGGATACATTCTAAAATAATTTTGAAACGTCACACTTGCTAAAGTCTGGTTCTCTGGCTGGACAGTAATTTTTTCTTTAGCTTCAATTGCCTGATGTTGCCCTTCTCCAAACCGTCTACCTTCCATCGCTCGTCCTGTAAATTCATCAATAATAATAACACTATCGTCTTTAACCATGTAATGTGTATTTTTTTGGAATAATTTATGAGCCCTTAAAGCTTGATTTATGTGGTGTAAAAGTGAAACATTTTTAATATCAAATAAACTCCCGTCCTCTATCATATTTTCTGACCTTAAAGCTTCTTCAACAGTATTAATTCCTATATCTGTTAAGTTACAAGTTCTCTGCTTTTCATCTAATTCAAAGTCATCTTGTTTCAATAAAGGTATAAATTTATCAATTGATTTATATAATGTTGAAGAGTCTTCAGATTGACCAGATATAACTAGTGGCGTCCTTGCTTCATCAATTAATATAGAGTCAACTTCATCAATAATAGCAAAGTTAAATGGGCGCTGAACCATTTCATCTAAACTATATTTCATATTGTCTCTAAGGTAATCAAAACCAAATTCGTTATTGGTTCCATAAGTTATGTCTGCTTTGTAAGCAATCCTTCTTTCTTCGTCATTTTTATCTGATAAAATACAGCCTACTGACATGCCTAAAAAATTATATATTTGCCCCATCCACTCGGAGTCTCTTTTTGCTAAATAATCGTTAACTGTTACCACATGAACTCCCTTACCTTCTAAGGCATTCAAATAGCACGCTAGGGTTGAAACTAATGTTTTACCTTCTCCTGTTTTCATTTCAGCAATTTTACCCTCATGAAGAACAAGTCCACCAATCAATTGCACATCAAAGTGGCGTTGGCTTAATGTTCTTTTAGCTGCCTCTCGAACAGTAGCAAAAGCTTCTGGTAAAATATTATCTAAAGTTTCACCATTTGATAATTTTTCTTTAAAATCAATAGTTTTTAACTTTAATTCCTGATCAGACAACTTAATAAATATATCCTCAAGTTCATTAATTTTATGAACCAAAGGGTTGTATTTCTTAATTTGTCTGTCATTGGACGAACCAAAAAATTTAGAAGTTAAATTGTTGAACATTGAGTGGGCTCCGATTAGTCAGGAATTTTATTCTGTTTATAATATATAATGCGTATTAATAAAAAAACATCATTTCTTGTATAGTATTAAAAAAACTTGTAAAAAAATATAAATATTATAATTGGAATATACCAAAATGTCTTACTTTAAAACTTTTTTCACGTCTCTAAAATTATTTATTTTGTTATCAACTAGTCTTGCTCTTGCTGAAAATCCAAAAAACATAATTGCAGCCAATGTAAATGAACATATAATCACAGCTCAAGACGTATTGGATGCGTATGGAAGATTGCCGTCAAAATTAAAAGAAAAACCACTTCCTGAATTATATCCAAATATTATTAATGAACTTATAAATCAGCATTTAATAACTGAACAAGCTTACAAAGAAAAATTGGATCTCAATAAAACAGTTATTGATCAGATCAAAAAAAATAAAGACCAAATTTTAGCAAGATTTTGGATAAATAATTTCCTTCTTAATCAAACTAAAAGAGAAAATATTGAAATATTTTATAATAATTATCTCAAAGCATTTAAATCATCAAAAGAGTTTAATGCCAGTCATATACTTGTTAAAGAAGAACAACAAGCGTTTGAGATACTCAAAAAATTAGAAAATAATGCCAAGTTTTCTGAGTTAGCTAAAACCCAATCTATTGGCCCTTCTGGAAAAAATGAAGGTAAACTTGGATGGTTTACTTCTGGACAAATGGTAAAAGAATTTGAAAAAGCAGTGCTTTCCCTTAAAAAAGGAGAAATAACAAAAAAGCCTGTTAAAACAAAATTTGGTTTTCATATAATATTGTTAAATGAAGTAAGGGATTCAAAACCTAAAAAATTATCTGAAGTTCAACAAAATATTATTAATAGAATTAAAAAAAATTCCCTTTCTAACCTTGAAAAAAAACTCAGAAAAAATAGAAAAATAATTATAAATGATTTTAAGGATGTAGCCCAGAAAGTTAACAATTAATTTATTTAGAACTTATGTTTATAAAAAATTTAAAAAATGTAGGCAGTTTAAATGATATAAAAATATCAACTGTTTCCTCTGGTATTAAAGACAAGTCTTGTCAAGATGATGATTTACTTTTAATAGAATTAGACCAAGGGGCAAGCATTGCAGGAGTTTTTACAAAATCGTTGACTTCAAGTGCCCCTGTAAATCATTGTAAACATAATTTAAAATCTTCTAAATCACCATCAGTAAGAGCTATTATAGTTAATTCAGGAAATGCAAATGCATTTACTGGTAAGGTCGGGGATGAAACTGTACTAAATGTCTCTAACTATCTATCAAAAAAACTTAACTGTAACTTGAATCAAATATATACAGCTTCTACAGGTGTTATTGGTGAGCAATTAGATTCTGAAATAATCATCAATGGCATAAATAAAATGAGGCCAGCAGAAAAGCCAGACTGGTTAAAAGCAGCTAACGCTATTAGAACAACTGACACATTCTCTAAACTAGTATCACGAAAGTGTCATATTGATAATGTTGAAATTGATATTGTTGGTATTGCCAAAGGATCGGGTATGATTGCTCCTGACATGGCAACTATGTTAGGGTTTGTTTTTACAAACGCTAATTTACCATCAAATATTCTTCAGCAGTTGCTAAAGTCCGCAAATGAAAAAAGCTTCAACTCTATCACTGTAGACAGCGACACTTCAACAAGTGACACTGTTTTACTAACTGCAACAAAAAAGGCAAAGCACAAAATAATTGATAATTATAACGATAAAAGTTTACAAAATTTTAAGAAAACTTTAAATGATGTGATGTTAGACTTAGCAAAATTAGTTGTTAAAGATGGAGAAGGGGCGTCTAAATTTATAACTATCAATGTTGTTGGCGCTGTTTCAAAAATATCCGCTAAGAAAATAGCTTTTTCAATTGCGAATTCTCCTTTAGTCAAAACTGCAATTGCTGGAGAAGATGCAAATTGGGGAAGAATTATCATGGCCATTGGCAAATCTGGAGAATATGCTGAAAGAGACAAAATTAAAATTTTTATTGGTGACGAACTAGTTACTAATAATGGTTTGGTCTATGAAAATTATTCTGAAGTAAATGCCACAAATCATCTAAAAAAAGATAAAATTCAAATTACAGTCGATATTGGAGTTGGTAAAGGATTAGCAACTGTTTACACTTGTGATTTAACCCACAAATACATTGAAATTAATGCAGATTATAGATCATAAAAAATTACAGTTAGTTGTATCAATTGCTCTTATAAATGAGAATGATCAAATTTTAATATCAAAGCGTCCAAAAAAAAAGTTTTTGTCAGGGTACTGGGAATTTCCTGGTGGAAAAGTTGAAAAAAACGAAGTTCCTGAAAATGCTATTATTAGAGAAGTTAAAGAAGAATTAGATATTGATATTAACAATAAATGTATTGCTCCACTATCTTTTTCAGAGTTTAGTTATGCAGAATTCCAATTATTGTTGCTTTTATACGTTTGTAGAAGATGGGAAGGAGAGCCTAGACCTATGGAGCAAAATGAAATTAAGTGGGTAAAAGCAAATATGTTAAGGCAATTCAAAATGCCTCCAGCTGATGACTCATTAATATATAGTCTACAGGACTTATTCTAATAAAATATAAATTATTTAAGGATTACATTATGAATGAAAATAATAAAGTTGTTATATATACCAGCTCTTTATGTGGATTTTGCTACAAAGCAAAAGTTTTACTGAGTAATTATGATATTGAATTTACTGAAATTAATATTGATAATGATTATGACAAAAGAAAAGAGATGATTTTAAAAGCTAATGGCAAAACTACAGTCCCACAGATATTTTTAGGGTCTGAACATATTGGTGGATGTGACGATTTATATGAGCTTGCAAGAGAAAATAAATTAGAAATTTTTAATAATTAATATGTCTTTTAACCTATCATTAACGTGCCTTCAATATACCTCAACAGAACAAGAGAGTGTTACTCTTAAAGCTATAAAACCTCTCATAAACGAAGCTGTTAACCATGGCAGTAACTTTATAGCGTTACCTGAATGTGCAACCTCTCTTCAAAGTAACCCTGAACAAACAAAAAAAATAACAACAACAGAAGCAGAAAATATTAGCTTACAAACTTTTATAGAAATAGCAAAAAATAACAAAATATATGTTTTAATTGGTTCATTACCAATAAAACTTGAACATAAAATAGCTAACAGGTCATTTTTAATAGGACCGGGTGGTGATATTTTGTATAGATATGATAAAATCCATTTGTTCGATGTAAAATTACCCAATGGAGAAATATTTAAAGAGTCTGAAACATACTCACCCGGCTATCAAGCAATAATAGCAACTATAGAACAAAAAAATAAAATTAAAATTGGCATGACAATATGCTACGACTTACGTTTTCCTCATTTGTACCAAGACTTGGCTCAAAATGGAGCTGAAATTATTACCGTTCCTTCAGCTTTTTCAAACACAACCGGTCCCATACATTGGCACACCCTATTGCAAGCTAGAGCTATAGAAACAGGATGTTTTATTGTAGCCCCAGCTCAAACTGGGCATCATCAATGTGGTAGGAATAGTTTTGGCCATTCTTTAATTATTTCACCTTGGGGAGAGATATTAGCGGATGCTGGCAAAGATGTTTGCTTTATTAATACCATAATTGATTTAGGAGAAGTTAAAAAAGCAAGATTAGCAATACCATCGTTAAAGTCACATAAACGTTATTTAACTAATTTTTAAATATTTTTCTTCTTTTAATTTTAATAATTCATCTTTTTGTAAAGATAGTAAATTAATTAACCTGTTTTCTATAGCATCACCTATTTTCTTTATAGCTAAATGTGGATCTCTATGAGCCCCACCAGTTGGTTCTGGTATAATTTCATCAATGATATTAAATTTTTGCATATCTTGAGCTGTTAACTTTAACGCTTCTGCAGCATGATTAGCATTTTCAGAGCTTCTCCATAAAATAGAAGAACAACCCTCAGGTGAGATCACAGAATAAATTGCATGTTCTAACATCAAGGTATTATTTGCAACTGCTAATGCCACTGCTCCTCCAGAACCTCCTTCTCCAGTAATTACAGAAATCGTTGGCACACTAACCTGTAAACTTTTTTGTATGCATCTAGCAATAGCCTCTGCTTGCCCCCTTTCTTCAGCTCCCTTTCCTGGATAAGCTCCAGCAGTATCTACAAACATGAGAATTGGTAATGAAAATTGATCAGCTAGTTGCATCAAACGTATAGCTTTTCTATAACCTTCAGGTCTAGCCATACCAAAATTTTTTAGAATTCTATCATTTGTGTCTTTTCCTTTATCAATGCCTATTACAACAACACTTCTCCCCCTAAAGAAGGCTGTNCCTCCAGTTAGAGCATTATCATCTGCAAAATTTCTATCGCCAGAAAGTGGTGTATAATCCTCCATTAGATGATTTAAAATATCTTCAAAGTGAGGTCTCTCAGGATGTCTTGCAACTTGGACTTTTTGCCAAGCAGTTAGTTTAGAATAAGTTGATCTTAATTCTTCAGATACTGCTCCTTGCAATTTTCCAATTTCTTCTGCAATATTAATGTCAGCACCTGAGGATAAATGACGCAATTCTTCTATTTTACCTTCAAGGTCTGAAACTTGTTTTTCGAACGATAAAAAATGTTTAATCATATTTAATAACTTTCTTCATTTTTAAAATTTATTTTATCAAGTGGATGTGCATCCCTAACAAGTCCACGTAACCTTTCAGGTTCTACATAAGTATATATTTCAGTGGTACTAATATCAGCATGACCTAATAATTTTTGCAAAGACCTGAGATCTGCTCCTCGATTTAATAAATGAGTAGCAAAACTATGCCTTATTTTATGTGGAGAAATATCTTCATTTTCAAGCCCAATAGTTTTTGACAAATTTAGTATATCCTTATAAATGGTTTGCCGACTAACATGACCAATACCATTTTTTTCTGGAAACATATATTTATTATTAGCTTTAGCTTTCGAAAGGGACCTATGTTTCAACCACAAACCTATGTAATAAAATGATTTTTTATTAAAAGCAACCATCCTATAAACATCTCCTTTGCCTTTAATTTGAAGTTTATCTTTAAGGTTTACAAAATCGGATAAAGGCAGACTTAGAAGTTCAGAAATCCTCATACCCGTAGAATAAAGAATTTCTAGTACCACTAAAGTTCTTAAACTTTTATTTATTTTTTCTAATGATTCACTTTGTAATTTAGTAAAATTTTCTCTAGCGGTCTCTAATACTAAAGTAATTAAATCTTCAGATAAAGCTTTGGGTAATTTTTTCTCTTTCTTCAAACTATTAATATTATTTAATGGGTTTTTTTGGATATATTCTTCTTCTTGTAAAGTCTGATAAAATTGGCGCATTGAAGATAATTTTCTATTAATTGAATTCTGTTTAAGATTTTGACTTTTAAAAAAAGAAAATAAATTTTTAAAGTCAATTTCCTTAGCGTTTAAAAAATTAATATTTTGCTTCCTAAACCAATCATTCATCAAAATAATATCTGAAGCATAAGCATTTTTTGAATTTTTCGACAAACCTTTTTCTATATCAATAATATTGATTATTTTATTTATTACATCATTTCTAACTGTTGTGTCTTTTATCATTGGTGTTTTTATTAAAAGTTAATAATTTTAGATGTCATTATTTCATAAGTAATATTGTTTGCTAAATCTTCAAAACCTATATCTACAAGTGCGTTTCTTATAATTAATAAATAATTTAAGTCAAAATCTTCAAAAGGATTATTGTTGACCAACCTAGCTACTAACAAAATTGTCAAAGATTTTTTATTTTCTTTAGCTGCTTGTTCTATAGATTTTGATAATATATAAGTATTGAGATCAAAGTTTCTGTTCCATTTATTATATGTTTTCTCATCAAAACTGTTTTGATTGAACTTATTTATAAAATCTAACCATTTTATATTTTCAGGCCCTATCATTCCAGCTCTTTCAATAACAGGGATAATCGGCCAAGCTTTTTGACTTAAAATCAAATTCCAATCCCATTCTTTATCTTTTTTTAACATAAGAATATTTGCTAAGTTATTTCCATCATATAAGTCTGGATTAGAAGCTATATTTATTTTTCTAATTGTATCATTTAATTCTTTTGTCAAAGAAGAATTTTTAATTTTATTAAGAGTTGGCAAGTATAAATTAACACTATCATAAAATCTACCAACCTTCATTTCTAACTTCAAAAAGTTTAAAATCGTTTCTGCTTTTTTCACTTCATCTTTTATACTTAAGACAGAAAACCAAACATTNGCTCTACTTTGTCCATTTGGTGTTTTTTTGTAATTTGATATAGAATTTTCAATATCTATAACTCCATCACTAACAGATTTGTAATCTAAAATAATTTGGTCGGTGGACACAAATGTGAAATTAATTTTTTTATCTAATAAGAATGAACGCGCCTTGGGAGTTAAGTATGTGAGTTTCAACAAAGATTCAGTGTATTCTATTCCCAAATGAGCAATATAATTGATTTTTATTGGTATCTTGATTGTATCCATCATAATTAAATGAATAGGTAATATTTGATTATCTTTATTTTTTAATTCAAATTTTTCTTTTTCGTTGTTCATAATTTGAAATAAATTTTCAAAAATAGGGTCTTCAAAACCTTTAACTTTTAATAAATCAAGTATAAATTCGGCTTGACTTACTTTATCATTAATTGATAAGCAAAAAATTCTGGCTGTTTGCCAAAAGTGATTAGAATTGTTTTTTGAACCCTCATAAATATTACTACATGCTTTTTGATCTTGACGTCCAATTAATTCATATTCAATAATCCACTGTTTCCAAATATTCCATCTCTCACCATCAGGTAATTGATTAATTAACTGATAAAATTTTTCACTTTGACCACTACTTTTTAATTTAAATAACCTAGTCTCTAAAAATTTAATTATTTCTTCAGATGTTCCACTTGGAGGATTTGATGAACTCAAATATAACTGTATTAAAAGAGCTTGAAGGCTTTTACTAGTTACGACGTCTGGAATATAGCTAAAATGCTCAACTATATTTGTTGCGCTCATATCTTTCCATATATCCAAGCCCATAATATTGTTTAACTTTGTTTTAACTCCAATTGAACCTAAAGACGGTTTTTCAAGATTACTTACTTCAATATTGAGTTTTTTAACATTAGAGTAAGCTTCCTTTTTATTAGACGTATCAACTTGAGCTATAGCAAAATTAAAATAAGTTATAACTATAAAGTAAAAACTATATTTGAAAAAACTGATTAAAGATTTATTTAACTTCATTATCATTTACATCTAATATTTTAATTTGAACTTTGTGAGGTGCTGGCATATCTATATATTTAAGAGCAACAAAAGCTCCTAAAACGAGAAGAGACAAAAATATTAATAAAAATTTATAATTTTTCATAAGGAATCCTAATATTATTTTTAACTTACAAACAAAATATGGCGAGTTTTTGTCTAAAGTGTCTGATTTTTTTATAATACATTAATCATTAATAAATTTTTCCATAAATTTAATGTCTTTAATATATTAATATGATATTTTGTCATCATGTTAACACGTCAAGAAACCAATTATTTAGGCAAAGAACCTGACCATGCTCAACTTACCACAATAATTGGTATGATGGGAGCAGGAAAATCAAAGCTTGGGTATATTGTTTCTAAAAGTCTTAATGTAAACTTTTATGATATAGATGACCTAATTGAAAAAGATCTTAACACTTCTATAAAAGAACTTTTTAAATCCCACGGTGAAGCTTATTTTAGGAGAGTTGAAGAGGCAAAAATTAAAATTGTCATTAATAATGCGATCAGTAGGAATGAAAAAGCAATTGTTAGCATAGGCGGGGGAGCTTTTGATAATCAAAATTCACGGGAATTATTGTTAAAAAACACCAAAGTCATTTGGCTAAATGTTCCAACAGATATTCTTATTAAACGTATTGGAGACGGTTCAAAAAGGCCAATGATAAAAGGAAATGTTGAAAAATCAATTACTGAAATTTTGAGTAAAAGAGTAAAATATTATTCACTTTCACATCATCAATTAAACGCTTATAATCTAACACAAAAACAAATAACAAAAAAAATGATACAATTTATATCTCCAGAAAACAAAAAAGATTATAGATGAAAATGGAAATAATAAATGTCTCTTTAAAAAAAGAAATAGAAAGTCTTTCTTACCCTGTTTTTGTAGGAAATAACATCTTAACTAAGGCTAATAACCTTCTCAAGAAATATATTGAAAACAAAAAAATTATCATTATTTATGACAATTTTTTCTCATCTAAAAATGTATTAGATAAAACGTTTATGGATTTTTTTAAACTAATACAAGAAAACTCTCTATCAGTTAATTTAATACCTGTTTCTGGGGGAGATCAAACTAAAAACATGCTACAACTAACAAATATTGTTGAGCAAGCTTTATCGTATGAAATTGATAGGGAATGTGTGATAATTGCTTTTGGGGGCGGAGTTATTGGAGACATTGCTGGGTTTGTGGCTTCGGTATTATTAAGAGGTATTCAGTTTATAAATATTCCAACTACTCTTTTGTCACAAGTAGATAGCTCTGTTGGTGGTAAAACTGGAGTAAACTCTAAGCTTGGCAAAAATTTAATTGGATCTTTTCACCAACCTTTAGCAGTAATTGCAGATATCAATATATTAAAATCACTCCCAGAAAGAGAATTTAGGGCTGGATTTGCTGAGGTTATAAAATATGGTCTTATAAAAAATAAAAAATTTTTTAACTGGCTTGAATTAGAACTTGAAAATATTTTCAACTATGAAAGTTTTCAACTTGAAAAAGTAATTGCTGAATGCTGCCAAATCAAAGCAGAAATAATACAAAAAGATGAAAAAGAAAATGGTAATAGAGCGTTATTAAACCTGGGCCATACATTTGGGCATGCAATAGAATCATTTGGAAATTTTGANGGAAAAATTATACATGGAGAAGCTGTTGCAATTGGAATATGTATGGCTTTTAAATTTTCAAATATGTCTGGATTTTGCTCAAAGGCTGATGTTGAAAGAGTTTTAAATATATTTAAGAAATCAAAACTTCCTACCTCTTTAAAAGAAATAAAAAACTTCTCGATTAATACGCCGGAAATGATTGAAAAATTTAAATATGACAAAAAAACACGTAATAATAAATTCACCTTTATATTAAATAATAAAATTGGAGAATCCTTCATAAAAAATGATGTTAATATTAATCATTTAGTTGATTTTATAGACAAAGAGATATAATGCCTGAATTAGTTTTTTTTATCATAAATATCTTATCTTTAATTGTATTATCAGCTTTCTTCTCAAGCTCTGAAACAGCATTAACTGCGGTATCAGAACCTAGAATTCATCAGCTTGCTCTTCAAGGGAATAAAAGAGCAATTATTATTCAAAAAATATTAGCAAAAAAAGAGAAAATGATTAGCTCAATATTAATCGGCAATAATTTAGTAAATATTATTGCTTCTGTATACGCAACAAGTTTTGCTATAAATTTTTTTGATGAATATGGTTTAATTGTTGTAACTGTTTTACTGACAATTATACTAGTTATTTTTGCAGAAGTAATCCCCAAAACATACGCTTATAACCATGCAGACCAAACAGCTTTATTAGTGGCTCCAATTATCAATTTTATAATTGTTATATTAACACCAGCAACATTTATTACAGAACGTTTTGCAAAAATTGTGTCTGGACCAATTATTGAAGATGATGAAGCAAAAACAGAAGAACTCAAAGGCATGATTAAATTACATGCAGGAACTGAAAGCCGTGATAAAGAACGTGGGAAAATGATGTCAAGCATGCTCGATATGGACGACGTAACAATTGAAGCTGTAATGACACATCGTGGCGCTGTAACAATGATTGATAGTAAGTCTGAACCTGAATTTATATTCAAAGTTGTTGGGGAAAGCCCTTTTACAAGAATTCCAATTTACTCAGGAAATCCAGATAATATTATAGGTATACTTCATGCGAAAGAATTATTTAGAAATTTAAGAAGAAAAAACTTTAAAAATATTAATTCAATTAATATTTCTGAATTGGTTATTCAACCATATTTTGCTCCAGAAACTACATTATTGTTTGATCAATTAGAAATTTTTAAAACTAGAAGAGAACATTTTGCTGTTGTAGTCGATGAATATGGCGATTTTAGAGGCATTGTTACTTTAGAAGATATTTTGGAAGAAATAGTTGGAGAAATTGACGATGAAACTGATATTTCAGTTAAGGGAGTAAAAAATCAGCCTGATGGTTCTTTTATTATTGATGGATCTGTTACTATTCGAGACTTAAATAGATCACTTAGCTGGAATCTACCTGACCAAAATGCTAATACTATTGCTGGTTTAGTGTTATATGAGTCAAAAACTATTCCAGAACCTGGGCAAGAGTTTAGGTTCTTTGACGTTAGGTTTAGAATTCTTCAAAAAAAGGGTAATTTTATTTCTCAGTTAAGATTATGGAACGAATCTGAAAGTAACTCGGACAAAAAACTTAATTAATATTTTTGTACTCATCAATTGTGAAAGCTTTAATAGAAACAGAATGAAGATCGGACTGAAAATCTTCTTGTAGACATTCATTTATCATTCTATGTCTTAGAATTTTACTTTTATTATCAAATTTTTGTGAAACTATTATCACCTCAAAATGGCTTTCAACATTTTCTTTAAAACTTTGATGACCTCGATGTTGTTCTGAAACATCCTTAACAGAAAAAAAATAAGGTTGAAAAAGTTCACTTATCGTTGTTTCTATCTTTTTTTTTCTAATCATTAAATTTTTCCACTACATATTAATATTTAAAAAAAACAAATTACAATGTTGCACGTATCAATTCATAATTATATAATTAATAAAACAAAAAACGAAGTAAAATGCTGAAAACAAAATACCAACAAAATCATAATAGAATTTGTAACAGTCCTAATTGTGAAGAATTAGGTATATATCCTGCACCTAAATCAAGAAATAATCTTAAAGAATATTATTATTTTTGTATCGACCATGTAAGAGCTTTTAATAAGTCATGGAATTATTTTGCTGGTTTAAACGAAGAAGAGCTAGAAGTTGAGATACGAAAATCTGTTACATGGGATAGACCTAGCTGGAAATTTGGTACTAAAACAATAAATCACGATTTTGAAAAAGCCTTTAAATTCTTTGATGAACAAAAAAAAATAAAGAAAAATAAAGTAATTGATAAAAAATTAGAAAACTGTTTTAAAGTTCTAGAACTTAATTCAGACAGTACTCTGAAAGAAATTAAATCAAGATATAAAATACTTGCTAAGAAATGGCATCCAGATACACAAAATTCAGTTGCATCTACAAATAATAAGGATAAATTTATTGATATATCTAATGCATATAAAACAATTTTAAAAACTTTTACAAAACTTGAAACAAAAAAATAAAACCTATATCTGGAGAAATTATAATGAACAAAGTTAGTTTAACTAACAATATGGACTTTAACGAAGACACTTTTCCTAATTCACTGTCCTTAGTTATAGATTCAGAAAAAACTTTTGGTTTTAAAACAAGTATGAAAATTTTAGGATTTAAAGAAAAGACTAAATTTGTGCCTGAAATTGATGACTCTTACTTATTTGACGAAGTTACAACTAAAGCAATTTTAGCAGGCTTTTGTTACAATAGAAGAGTCATGATTCAAGGTTATCATGGAACTGGGAAATCTACACACATAGAACAAGTTGCAGCAAGATTGAATTGGCCGTGTGTTCGAGTTAACCTGGATAGTCACATTAGCCGTTTAGACTTAGTTGGGAAGGATGCCATAGTTCTAAAAGAAGGTAAGCAAGTTACAGAGTTTAGAGAAGGCGTTTTACCTTGGGCACTTCAAAACCCAGTTGCCATTGTTTTTGATGAATATGACGCAGGAAGAGCAGATGTTATGTTTGTTATTCAAAGAGTACTTGAAGTAGCTGGAAAATTAACGCTATTGGATAATAATAGGGTAATTAATCCTCATCAAAATTTTAGATTATTTGCTACTGCTAACACAGTTGGATTAGGTGATACCACAGGTTTATATCATGGAACGCAACAAATCAATCAAGGTCAAATGGATAGATGGTCTATTGTTTCAACTTTAAATTATCTACATGCAGATGCAGAAGAAAAAATTGTTATATCTAAAGTACCAAATTTTAGCTCTAAAGAAGGTAAGGAAACTATTAAATCTATGGTAGCAATTGCTGAGCTGACAAGGAATGGCTTTGTTTCAGGTGACCTGTCAACTGTAATGTCACCTAGAACAGTGATTACATGGGCAGAAAACACAAATATAATTGAGGATATAGATTTAGCATTCAAGTTAACTTTCTTCAATAAGTGTGATGAAATGGAAAGGCCGATAGTATCTGAATATTATCAAAGATGTTTTGGTAGAGATCTAATTGAAACAAAAAAGTCTAATGATGATTAAATCCTAAAATGACTAATAAGTCTGAAAATTCTCAATTTCAAATAGCAACTGCTTCCACATTAAAAGCGATTTCAGGTAACTTAGATAATGAGCGTGAAATCAAGTTTTCTGGTACTTCAAGCCACTTATCTTCAAAAGAAATAAGGTTGCCTCAAATATTAAAAGAATTAGATAAAGAGCAATTAAATAGTTTAAGAGGTGAAGCTGACAAAATTGCTTTAAAAATAAAATACCATGATCCAATTTTACATACTAAGTTAACTCCTAAATCTGAGCTTTCTTCTCAAATATTTCAATTAGCAGAAGAAGCTCGTATAGAAGCTGAAGGCACTAAAAAACTTTTAGGTGTAAAAAATAATTTACAAGAACTAGTTGTAAGAAAATTTAAAGAAGCTGTTTTACCTATTCCTGGCAACGATGACAAAGAGGCTTTAGTTAATGCACTTCATTTAGTTATAAGAGAAAAAATAACAGGTTCAGATTCACCGTCAAACACGTCAATATCCCTAGAGAAATGGCGTCCTTGGATAAATAGTAGGATAGGAAATCTTCTAAATCAACTATCCGAAAATACTCAAGACCAAGAAATTTTTGCAAAAAAAACAAAAGAGTTATTAACTGCGCTTCAAGCAGATATTGGTGAAACCGACAATAATAATAGTAATAATGAAGATGATAATGAAGACAACAACTCTGACCAAAATGAAAATGAGGATGATAATAATTCTTCTCAAGGTGAATCAGAAGATGATCAGGAAGCTGGCTTAGACGGAGGTGCAGATACACAAGAAGATCAGGGAGAATTAGATGGAGAAGCACAAGATGGAGATTTAGAAGATCAGGAGGGTGAAGGTGAGGGTGAAATTGCTTCCAATCCTCTTGCGGGACATAATCAAGGTAAAAGTCAGGATAGTTCTAATTATCAAGTATTTTCTTCAAAATTTGATGAGATTGTGAACGCCACAGACTTATGCGAAGAAGAAGAGTTAAGTAGATTGAGAGCAACCTTAGACAAACAACTGGAAACTTTACAAGGAGCTATAGCTAGACTCGCAAATAAACTTCAAAGAAAATTACAAGCCAAGCAAAATAGAACATGGAACTTTGACCTTGAAGAAGGAATGTTAGACGCATCAAAACTCTCTAGAATAATTACTCAACCATTATTTCCACTATCTTATAAACAGGAAAAAGATATGAAATTCAGGGANACCATTGTAACTTTATTAATTGATAACTCTGGATCTATGAGAGGTCGTCCAATAACCATAGCAGCCATTTGTGCAGACATAATGGCACGAACTTTAGAAAGATGTGGAGTTAAAGTTGAAATTCTAGGTTTCACAACCAAAGCATGGAAAGGTGGACAATCAAGAGAACAATGGATTAATGATGGCAAACCCTCTTACCCAGGTAGACTAAACGATTTAAGACACATTATCTATAAACCTGCTGACACACCTTGGAGAAGAGCAAAAAATTCTTTAGGCCTAATGCTACGAGAAGGTATTTTAAAAGAGAATATTGACGGTGAAGCCTTAATTTGGGCTCATGAAAGATTATTAGGAAGATTAGAAGATCGAAAAATTTTGATGGTTATAAGTGATGGATGGAGCGCCAGTAGATGACACAACCTTATCATCAAATAGTGGAAATTATCTTGAGTTACATTTAAAACAAGTTATTTCATTCATAGAAAACAGGTCTCCTATTGAACTTGTTGCTATTGGGATAGGCCATGACGTTACTAGATATTATAATAAAGCTGTGACTTTGACAGACGCAGAACAACTTGGTGGAGCTCTCACTGAGCAATTAGCTGATTTATTTAATGAAGATTAAAGCTAAGTAACGTTTTGATCTTTTTTTGCATGCTTTAAGATTGTGTTTTTTATAGCTATTGCCTCTGGTGCTAAAACCCTATTACTTGTCTTCTTCAAGTAATCGTCTAGACCCCCATTCTTCTCAACTGTCTTAAGAGAACGAACACATATCTTCATATTAATGAATTTATCTAGAGATTTACTGAATAATTTTACATTTTGTAGATTGGGCAAGAATTTCCTTCTAGTTCTATTTTTAGCATGACTTACATTATTGCCACTCATAACATTTTTACCAGAAATTTCACACACTCTAGACATTCTTGACCCCTAAATTAATAAGCTATCTATATAAATTATGACTTTAAAAAGGTCAAGCAAAATGAAAAGTGATCAACTTTTATATTGCTTAAAACCCTCAAATGCAATTTTCATTGCTGTTTCTGGATTTTTTATAATTCCTCTAATATCATCAATATTAAGAATGTTATCCCTTTTCATTAACATCAATAAGCCTTTTATTATTTTATTTGCAACCAAAGGACCTTCATATGTCATTGATGTATATAATTGGATTAAATGTGCCCCACACAATATTTTTGCGTACGCAGATTGACAATCAGAAATTCCTCCTGCAGCTATTAAATAAAGTTTCAAATTATTTTCTTTTATAATTTGATTAGCTAAAGATAGTAAATTAGTTGATTTTAAAAATAATGGTGCTCCAGACAATCCTCCCAACTCCTTAGAGTTAGAAGACTTAAGGTCTTGCTCTCTATCGATTGTCGTATTTGATATTATAAGACCAGTTATAATTTCTTGATTTGAAACCTTAATAATTTCTTCTAAATCATCTGGAGTAATATCAGGAGCAATTTTAAGAAAAACGGGAACTAAATTGGTATTCTTAGATCTTAAAATTCCATTTTTCACAGACATAACAACTTTTTTTAAGTTTTTAACTTCATGGAAATCTCTTAGATTTGGAGTGTTCGGTGATGAAATGTTAATCGTAATGTAGTCTGCAAAACTTGACAGGTTTTGTGAAAGAACTTCATAATCTTTAAATCTATTTATACTGTCTTTGTTAGGTCCAATATTAACGCCAACAAGAAACTCACTTCCCACAGGAAATTTTCTTCTATAATTCTCTAATTTTTTTTTGGCTTTTTCCATACCCAAATTATTGAAACCATTTCTATTAATTATGGCTTTATCTTTTTCCAACCTAAATACTCTAGGTTTTGGATTTCCATATTGTGATATAGGAGTAATTGTTCCAACTTCAGTAAAACCGAAATTCAAAGAATGTATTGTTTTTATTACTTCAGCATTTTTGTCAAAGCCCGCAGCAATTCCAAGTGGGTTTGCAAATTCTAAATTATTTATTTTTGTTTTAATTTTTATTTTTTGTAGCCTTGGATGCAAACCATATTTCAAAGCTAACAAAGTAATATTATGAGCTTTTTCAGGATCTAATATACGAACTAAAAAAGTAAAAAATTTCCAAATCATTTTTGACCTATTTATTTGTTAAATGACCTTCAAGAACCTTTTCTAATAATAATTTTGTTGATTCAATTCCATATAACTTAATAAAACTTCCCATTCTAGGGCCTTCTGATTGACCTAAAACTGTTTCATATAAACCTTTAAACCAATCACGCAAATTTTGATACTCAAGTTTTTTTCCAATTGCAAATACGATTGACTGAATTTCTTCCGATGAGGTATTATGATCCAAAGTTTTGAGGATTTGAACTAATTCAATAAGACCTTTTCTTTCCTTCTCATCGGGCAATCTATATTTTTTATAAGGTTCAATTTTTTCTTTATAGTAGTTTACAGCTAATTGTATTAAAGAATCTAACTCTGCAGATCTTTTCAAATTTGGAGCATAACTTGATACATAACCCCAAACAACATCAATATCTTCTGCATGACAAACTGATGCTAAATTTAATAATAATGTATAAGTAACTGGAAAATTTACATTAGACGGTTGACCATTATGAAGATGCCAAACTGGATTTTCAATTTTCTGTTCAGCAGTTTGTTCTTCATATTTTTTTAAATGAGAAAAATATTCATCGGTTGTTTTAGGAATAATGTCAAAGTAAAGCTTTTTTGCTCTTTTGGGATTTGTATACATAAATAAACTTAAAGATTCTGGGGTTCCATATCTTAACCATTCTTCAATAGAAAGCCCATTACCCTTAGACTTTGAAATTTTCTCACCATTACTATCTAAAAACAACTCGTATGAAAAACCAGATGGAGGGGATTTACCAAGAACTTTTAAAATTCTACTTGAGAGAATTACGCTTTCTGATAAATCCTTGCCTGCCATTTCATAATCCACTCCTAATGAAAACCAACGCATAGCCCAATCACACTTCCATTGTAACTTGCACGACCCTCCTAGAATTGAAACAGTTACTAATTCTTTAGTATTATCGTCTAAATAACTAACTGTATTACTTTCTTTATTGATAGACTCGATATTAACTTGTAAAACTTTCCCAGAATTAGGGCAAATTGGCAAAAAAGGACTATAAGTTTTTTTTCTTTCTTCGCCTAAAGTAGGTAAAATTATATTTTTTATACTTTCATAATGTAACAAGATTTCTTTTAAAGCATTATTAAATTTTCCACTTTTATAACAATCAGTTGCAGAGATGAATTCATATTCAAAACCAAACTGGTTTAAAAACTCTTTTAATTTAGCGTTATTGTGAGATCCGAAGCTATCATACTTTTCAAAAGGATCTGGGACATTGGTAAGGGGTTGGTCTAAATAATTTTGAAGTAAATCTTGATTTGGTACGTTTTCAGGAACTTTACGAAAACCATCCATATCGTCTGAAAAACATATTAACTTTGTATTTCTACCAGTTAAGATATGGAATGCATGACGTACTATATTAGTTCTGGCTACTTCTCCGAAAGTACCTATATGTGGTAACCCAGAGGGACCGTATCCAGTTTCAAATAAAACTGGATTTTCTCCATCTAAACCTGCCGACGAACCTAACTTATTCAATCTATCTCTTAAATTTCTAGCTTCAACAAAGGCCCAAGAATTTGATTTTTCAGCTAATTTATATATTTCTGAATTATCCATAAATTTATTTCTGTTAGATTTAACCTATAGCTATAATAGATATCATTTGTATGCAAGAATTTATCTTTTTTAAACAAAAAAAACACCTCACAAAATTAATTGCGAGGTGTTTTAAGAAAATTTTTAAACGGTAATTTACATCATACCCGGCATACCACCCATGCCGCCCATGCCGCCCATGCCGCCCATGCCGCCCATGTCAGGCATTCCGCCTGCAGCGCCACCAGAAGCAGGTTCTGGCTTATCAGCAACCATTGCCTCGGTGGTAATTAAAAGACCTGCAACAGAAGCTGCATTTTGTAAAGCTGATCTCACAACTTTAGTAGGGTCAATAACACCAGCCTTAACTAAGTCTGTAAACTCACCAGTTTGAGCATTAAAACCAAAGTTTGCGTCAGTTGACTCTAAAAGTTTTCCAACAATAACCGCCCCGTCTTGGCCTGCATTATCAGCTATTTGTTTTGCTGGAGCTTTTAATGCTCTTCTAACAATGTCAATACCAACTTTTTGGTCAGGGTTATCAAATTTTACTTTGTCTAATGCAGGAATAGCTTTCACAAAAACAACTCCTCCACCTGGAACAATACCTTCTTCGACAGCTGCTCTTGTAGCATGCATAGCATCGTCAACACGATCCTTACGCTCTTTAACTTCAACCTCAGTAGCGCCACCAACCTTAATAACAGCAACACCGCCAGCTAATTTTGCTAAACGTTCTTGTAACTTTTCTTTATCATAGTCGGACGTTGTTTCTTCTATTTGTGCTCTGATTTGATTACATCTAGCTGCAATATCATCTTTAGTGCCTGCACCATCTATAATTGTAGTTTCTTCTTTTGTAACTTCAACACGTTTGGCTGTTCCAAGCATTTCAAGAGTAACATTGTCTAATTTAATACCCAAATCTTCAGAAATTAAATCACCTTTTGTTAATATTGCAATATCTTCAAGCATAGCTTTTCTTCTATCGCCAAAACCTGGAGCTTTTACAGCAGCTATTTTTAAACCACCTCTTAGTTTATTTACAACTAGCGTAGCTAAGGCTTCACCTTCAACATCTTCAGCTATTATCAAAAGAGGTTTTCCAGACTGAACAACCTTTTCTAGAACTGGTAACATTTCTTGAAGATTGGCTAATTTCTTTTCAAAAAGAAGAATGTAAGGATCATCCATTACAACCTTCATTTTATCTGCGTCTGTAATGAAATATGGTGATAAATAACCTCTGTCAAATTGCATTCCCTCAACAACATCTAATTCTGTTGCAAGAGTTTTTGCTTCTTCAACTGTGATCACACCTTCGTTACCAACTTTATCCATGGCTTTTGCTATCATGTCTCCAATGTCACTTTCACCATTAGCTGAAAGTGTACCCACTTGTGCAACTTCTGCATTGGTGGAGATCTTGCTGGTTCGTGTTTCTAAATCTGCAACTACAGCTTCAATAGCTAAATCAATACCTCTTTTTAAATCCATAGGATTAAGGCCGGCGGCTACTGCCTTTGAACCTTCTTTAACAATTGCTTGAGCTAAAACTGTAGCAGTAGTAGTACCATCACCGGCAACATCGTTTGCCTTAGATGCGACTTCTCTAACCATTTGAGCGCCCATATTTTGAAATTTATCTTTAAGTTCAATTTCTTTTGCAACGGTAACGCCGTCTTTAGTTATTCTTGGAGCTCCAAATGCTTTATCAATAACAACATTTCTTCCTTTAGGTCCAAGTGTAACCTTTACTGCTTCAGCTAGAATATCTACACCTTCTAACATTTGAGCACGTGCATTTGCACCAAATTTGACTTCTTTAGCAGCCATTTTATCGTCCTTTCAAATTGTAACGTAATTTTTTAAATAAAGGAATAAATTAACCCATTATTCCCATGATATCGCTTTCTTTCATGATCAATAGATCTTTTCCATCAAGCTTAACTTCAGTACCGGACCATTTTCCAAAAAGTACAACATCACCTTCTTTAACATCTAAAGGTTGAATTTTACCTGTTTCATCACGTGCTCCTGAACCTGCTGCAACTATTTTACCTTGCATTGGTTTTTCTTGTGCTGAATCTGGAATTATAATACCGCTTGCAGTTTTCTCCTCTGCTTCGAGACGCTCAACTACAACTCTATCGTGAAGTGGCCTAAACTTCATGCCTTATCTCCCTATTTTAAAAGTTAAATTAAACAATAAACGAGTTATTGATGTTGCTTAAATAGTAAGCGTAATATTAACTTTCAAGATCAAATAAAAAAATTATTAAAAATATTGATTTTTCTGAATTTGACATCATCTGTATTACATGATTTTCAATGTTTCAATACTGTAATAATGCCATATATAGCCTTATCTTCTCAAAAATATATTGCAACTTGGCTGTTAATATCAGCTTTAATGGTATTTTTAATGGTGATTATAGGTGGCATAACAAGATTGACTGGCTCAGGTTTATCAATGGTTGAATGGCGGCCTTTACTTGGCTTTCTTCCCCCAATGTCAGACTTAGAATGGAATAGAGTTTTTGATCTATATAAACTTTCCCCTGAATACATATACAAAAATCATGGAATAGAATTACATGAATTTAAAAAAATATTTTTCTGGGAATATTTTCATAGACTATGGGGTAGATTAATAGGTTTTGTTTTTATTATACCACTAATAATTTTTTTATTTTTTAAACAAATTCCAAAACAAACACTAAACAAGGTACTCCTAATATTATTACTTGGAAGTCTTCAAGGTTTTATTGGCTGGTGGATGGTAAAATCAGGATTAGTTAATGATCCGTCCGTATCTCAATATAGACTGACAGTTCACTTGTCGAATGCTTTGTTAATATTATTTCTTTTAGTCTGGGCTTATCTTGACACCAAAGAAGGACATTCTGCAATCAAATTCAATTTCAGTTTTTTAGTTTTTTTGATTTTATCGACAACAATTGTTGCTGGAGCTTTTGTTGCTGGTATGGATGCTGGCCTAATGTATAACGAATACCCATTAATGGGCGGTAATCTAATACCAGAAAATTACGGAGAATATAAATTTTTAGACCCATTTGAAAACCCAGCATCCGCACAATTCCACCATAGACACTTGGCTCTCTTAACAATAATTACGGTCTTAATTTATAGTTTTAAATCTTACAGTAGCAACAAAGATTTAAAATCTAAAAGAATAGCTATCTTTTTATCTTGCGTTGTTTGTTTTCAGTTTTTGTTAGGTATTATAACTTTGATAAATATGGTTCCTGTTCACCTAGGTGCTTTACATCAAACTGGTGCTGTAATCCTCTTTATATGTTTCACTATATCAATGCATAGAAATAATATGAACGTTAAAACTAATTGATTTTAATTTTCTTGTCTAATTTTATACCAAGTTCCTTCAGTTGAACTTCATTGATATCGTTAGGTGCATTCATCATTAAATCCTCTGCTTTACCTGTCATTGGAAATAATATCACTTCTCTTATATTAGGTTCATCAGCTAGTAACATAACAATTCTATCAATTCCAGGAGCAATCCCTCCATGCGGCGGAGCTCCAAATTTAAAAGCATTAATCAAGCCAGGAAACTTATTATCGACAACATCAGGCTTGTGACCAGCAATTTCGAAAGCTTTATACATGATATCAGGGACGTGGTTTCTTATAGCTCCTGAAGATAATTCTATACCATTACATACTAAGTCATATTGATAAGCTAATATGTCTAATGGATCTTTATTCAAAAGTGCATCCATACCTCCTTGAGGCATGGAAAAAGGATTGTGTGAAAATTCTATATTACCTGTGTTTTCATCTTTTTCAAACATTGGGTAATCAACTATCCAACAAAATTTAAATATATTTTCTTTTATAAGTTTTTTATCGGTTGCAATTTTTACTCTTGCTTTACCTGCCAAACTCGCCGCGTCGTTTTCTTTAGCACAAGAAAAAAACAAAGCATCTCCATCTTTTAAGTTGAATAAATCTCGCATACTTAAAGCTTTTTCAATACCTAAAGCGTTTGCAACTGGTCCTTTTGCTGTACTTTCACTATATATTATATACCCCATTCCAGGAGCACCTTCTGATTGTGCCCAACTATTCATTCTATCAGCAACTGACCTTGAACCACATTCCGGGCCAGGGATTGCCCTAACAATTGATCCATTTTCAATAGAATTAGCAAAAATACTAAAGCCAGAATTAGTGAATACTTCAGTAACATCCTTAATTTCAAGATCAAATCTTAAATCTGGTTTATCGTTTCCATACTTGAGCATTGAATCTTTGTAAGTAATTTTTGGAAAAACTTCATCAATTGTTTTTTTTGAGAATTTTGTAAAAACTTCTCTTATAACTGGNTCAACTGCATCAAAAACATCTTCTTGATCTACATAGGACATTTCTAAGTCAAGTTGATAAAACTCTCCTGGTGACCTNTCTGCTCTACTATCCTCNTCCCTAAAACAAGGAGCAATTTGNAAATATTTGTCAAATCCAGACACCATAATTAATTGCTTGAATTGTTGAGGGGCTTGAGGCAATGCATAAAACTTACCCTTATTTAGCCTNGAGGGGACTAAAAAGTCTCTTGCGCCTTCTGGGCTAGAAGCGGTTAGAATAGGCGTTTGAAATTCTATAAACCCTAATTCTAACATTTTATTTCTAATTGTTTGTATAATATTTGATCTCAATATTATATTTGAATGAGGCCTGTTTCTTCTGAGATCTAAATACCTAAATTTCAATCTTGTTTCTTCACCATAATCTTCATCAGAATTTACTTGAAGAGGCAAAGCATTAGATTTTGAAATAATTTCTAATTCAGTTAAATTAACTTCTATATCACCGGTCGGAAGACTTTTGTTAATTGTATCTGAAGACCTTTCAACTACAATGCCCGTTANGGTTATTACACTTTCAAGAGACAGGTTCTCAATAATAGAAAAATTATCGTTTGATGAATCCACGACCACTTGTGTCAAGCCGTAATGATCTCTTAAGTCAATAAATATAAGTTGTCCATGATCTCTTTTTCTATGGACCCAACCAGATAGCTTTACAACATCTTTGACATTGTGATGTCGAAGTTCATCACATTTATGAGTTCTATATTTGTGCATTTTCACTAGTTCCTTAAATTTTAGTTTGATGTTTTTTCAGTGATATATCTATCTTTGATTTGTTTCATAATTTGCATTGCTTTTTCATTGTCTAATTGAGGCCAATTTGCTATTTCATCGGCAGTCCTTAAACATCCAACGCAGATGTTACTATCTATGTCTAATTTGCAAACACCAATACAAGGACTAATTATTTTTATTTTACTCACTGAGATAACCTAGTTTTGTGAATTATCGTTTATAGCTTGAGCTAACATTTCCAAAAGATCTGAGATTCCTGTTTCTCCACTTGTTGCACTTATTAAGTTAGTATCTCTAACAGTAGGGTTATCAATTATTTCAGCTCCTGCAGCTATTAAAAGAGCACTATCAGCATCTGAGGCAGCAACTTTTCTTCCTTTTGCAGCGTCTATGGTAGTTAGTAACATTGTTGACACTCCTGCTAAAGCAACAGGTTCGTTTTCTCTTAAAAAAGCCCTTAAAATTCGTCTGACATGAAGGTCGTTGCTTAAAGTTTCNATTTGATTTGACCCACCTGGAACTATAAGAGCATCAAAATCAATTGCTAGTGTCTCAGATACAGCTTGGTCAACAGGATAAGAAAGACCCCAATTGTTTGAAGCCCAGCCATTAGTTGTCCCAATATCCCTTGAAATTATTGTATAAGATCCCTCAGCTGCTAAAAGAGTTTTTTGAATTATTAAAAACTGCTCTTCATTAAAGCCACTTGCTACCATAATAGCTATTTTCTTACCTTTAAATGCAGATAAATTCGACAAATTACTCTCCTGAAAAATTACATATTCGTTCTATAAGTGATTTAACTAAGCTTATCAAGTAATCTTAAAGTTTTTAATACCTCCATTTAGTGATTTTTTTGTTTAAATAAGCAATAATTAATAAAATTGATATTGGAATGATAACCTGAAAAAAAGTTGCCAAACCTAAATCTTGTCTTGAACCGCTTAAAGCTAAATTTAAAGCTTCTACCGTAAGAGTAGTTATTCTACCAGCACCTATAAAATAAACAGGCGTATATAATGATAAAGAAACAATCATTCCAATACCAAAGGATGTTAATAAAGTAGAAAAGATTAATGGAATTTTTATTTGCCACAATCGTTCAATTCTGTTTTTCCCCAAACTTAATCCAACCTTAATAAATTCTTTTTTAATTTCTCTTAAAGCTGGAGTTAAAATTATAAAACAATATGGCAACACATATAGTAACTCTACAAGTATCAGTGGTATTAGAAAATCCTGAAAGTTAAGCATTACAATGAAACTCTGAAGACCAACCAAAAATGATATTTGAGGAATAAACAACGGGATAAATATTATCCATTCAAAATAAAAATATTTGATATTTAGTATTTCAGCTAATTCAACCCAAATTATAATTAAAATTATTGACAAACTTGAAACCAAAAAAGATATGTATATAGACATTAAGACTAATGATTGGTTTTTATAAAGAAAATTAGTAATATTAGAAAAATCAAATGTATCTGGCAAAAATTTTGGAAAATACCAATTTTCACCAATGCTCCAAAAAATTGAACACAATATACCTATTGTAGATAATAAAAATAAAACCATCGCAACAATAAAAAAGCTATCTATAAATCTAGTTTTTTTTCTAGATAGTACTCGAATTAGAAATATGTAAAAAAAATTTTTCTTAATTATTTTTTCCAAAATAATCCAAAATAAAATAAGAACTACTATTATAAAAAGTTGAATTAAGGCTAAATTAGACGCAACAAATATTGAATCTAAATCTGAAGTTTGATAAATTTGGAATATTCTAATGGCTAAAGTAGATGGCGTAGACGGGGCAAGCAATAATGACATGTCAACAACAGATGCTGCAAATGCAATAACAATAAATACTACTAACCTTAGTTTTTTATATATTAATGGAAATATCAATAAGCACCAAGTTGAAAAACTATGATGTTGAAGAGATTTACCGACATTAAATAATTGATTAGCAGGCAACTGTTCTAATGCAGACAAGGAGAGTAATAAAAAAAAAGGAGTTTCTTTTAAAAGAAGGCCTAAGATTAGAAATATACCATAATCGTCTGGAACAATAAAAAAATTTGGAGGTCTATCAAAACCAGTTAACCATGGAGAAATTAATCTAAAAAACAAACCACTTGGCGAAAATAAAAAAATTAAACCTACCGCCATGGTTATGTGTGGCAGAGCCAAAAGAGGTGAGATAATTATTCTGATATATTTATAAATTTTTGTTTGAAAGATGTTTAAAATAATAACTTGTGAAAAAAACAAGGCAAGAATAGTAGAGAAAAAGCCCGTGAAAATAGATAATATAATAGATTTTGATATTCCTGGTAATTCAAAAGAGGAATAAAAATAACTTAATCCAAAATTATTTTGACCAATAACAGGAAAATAGCCAAATGACGGTAAAAAAAAACCTAAGAAACCAAAAAATATTGGAATAATTACTATTAAACCTAAAAGCATTAAAAGAATTTGAATAAATCTAAAACTCAAGTTTTTTTATCTGAAAGTTAATTATTGGATCCATATTTTTTTATCCATTTATCTTCAATAACCTTTACCCATGAAGGGTGAGGCTCCTCAAGTTTTAAATCTAACTCTTCATTACTTAATGTTGCAACACCTCTTGGTAAATTTAAAAATTTATTTTTCCATTCAGGCATAAGCTTTTTTGATGACAAAACACTTGGATCACCCCAAAAATCTTTATTTTGTTTTTTTAATTGTGCTTCAGGAGAAATTAGAAAATTAATAAAAACTTTAGCTGACGCAATACTTGAAGAATTATAGGGAATAGATAAAAAATGAACATTAGCTAATGTTCCACCATTATGAATATAACTCTTTACTGTATTAGTAAGTTTACCTTCCGATATAGCGTTAGACGCATGAGCAATATTAAATGCCATTCCAATATCTATTTCTCTATCAGCAACGAGTTCAGTTAAAGATAAATAGTTAGATGGATAATTTTTTCCATTTCTCCATAAATGAGGCGTGACTGCATCTAACCAATTCCATAAAGGATTAAGCATTTTTTCATGTTCAGATTTAATATATTCTCGTTTTAAAATACTTTTATCAGCAATTAACTCAATTAAAATTTGCTTTAAAAAACTTGTACCAACAAAGTCTGGTGGCTGAGGAAAAGTAAACCTTCCTCTATTATTTAAGATATATTTTTTTAGACTTAAGGCTGATTTGGGAGGCATGTTTATATATTTACTATCATAATAAAAATTTAATTGTGATACACCCCAGGGCATTTCCATTCCATCTGTAGGAATACCAAAATCATTTAGTAAACTTGGATTATTTTTAAAATCTAGAAATTTAGAATTTGGAAGTTCAATAACCCAATTTTCTTTTAACAATAAATTATTTCTTTTCATTGAAGAAAAATTTTCACCATTAATCCATACTAAATCTACAGCACCATTTTTATTATTTTTAGCGTTTTTTTCAGCTAATATCCTACTTACAACATTTGAAGTATCAGAAATTTTTACATGCTTAACATTAATATTATATGTTTTTTTAACTGTCTCTGCTGCCCAGTTTATATATGTATTTATATTTTCAGCTCCGCCCCATGCGTGAAAATAAACAGTCTGACCAGATGCCTCTTTTACAATATTATTCCAGTTATATTTACCTGCTATGGAGATAGAAGGAAAAGTAAAAATAGTTGAAACTGTTACAAACAGGCAGAATAATTTATTTATTTTTATAACAGACATTTCAAATACCCTTTTTCTTAGTTATATAAAAATTTTATAATAACTATAGTATTATTATTAATAAGTATTATCTATATAAATGTAACATAATCGAACTAGTTATTTGAAATGAATGCACTGCTAATATTAATCAATGAAATAATTACTCTCTACTTATATACTTTGTTCGTCTATGTAATCATGGGCCTGCTAATTCAATTTCAAATGATTAATAACTATAATAAAATTATAAATACTATTTTTAGAGCACTTATTTCAATTCATGAACCATTATTGGGTAAAATTAGAAAATATATTCCATTATTATCGGGTATAGACTTGTCTCCAGTTATAGTAATACTGTTGCTGAGTTTTTTAAAAAACTTAATTACAGATTATAGACTAGGATTATAAAATATTTTTATGCAAAATATTAGTAAAATTATTAATGGTAAGCAGTATGCTGAAAATCTTCTTAAAGAAATTTTTCCATTAAGTAATCACTATTCAAAAAAATTTCTTCGCAACCCATGTTTAGCCGTCTTATTAGTTGGTGAAGATCCTGCAAGTAAAATATATGTTAAAAATAAGATACTTACAGCTGAAAAAAATAATATTACATCTGTCGAAATTAAGCTTCCTATTGATACTTCTGAAGAGCATTTATTAAACGAAATATATAAATTAAATAAAGATACAAATGTAGATGGAATTCTTGTTCAACTTCCACTTCCACCTCATATTTCTGAAAAACTTATAATTCAATCAATTAATCCTTCTAAAGATGTTGATGGCTTTCATCCAACTAACTTTGGAAAGTTATTAATGGGTGACCCTGACTTTGTTCCTTGTACACCGCTGGGGTGTTTCTATATGCTAAAAAAAGAATTGAATGAGTTGGATGGGAAAAATGTTGTGATTATTGGTCGATCTAATATTGTTGGCAAACCTATGGCCTCATTGTTACTATCATCCAACTGTACTGTTACTATAACTCACTCCAAAACAAAAAATCTCAAAGAACATTGTAGTGATGCTGATATTTTGATATCAGCAATTGGACAACCTGAAATGATTGATGACACCTATATAAAACCCAATGCAATCATAATAGACGTTGGTATTAATAGATTAAAATTAGAGAATGCAAAAACTAATGAAAAAAAATATAAACTTGTAGGAGATATAAATTTTGAAAGTGTCATTAATGTTTCTCAAAAAATTACACCTGTTCCTGGTGGTGTTGGTCCAATGACAATTGCATGCTTAATGCATAATACGGTCAAAGCAGCCTTTTTAAATAAAAATGAAAAATTTGTTAATATTATTTAAGGATCTTTATAATGGATTGGTATAATATAATATTGTTTATATGCATGTCTTTAGTAGTTTTGATCCTTGCTTGGGGTCTAATAACTATGGCTAGAGGTGGCGAGTACAACAAATCAAAGAGCAACCTTATAATGAGATATAGAATAGTATTTCAGGCAGTAGCCATTTTAATTTTTGTTTGCCTATTAATATATAAGAGGTCTATTAATGGTTAAATTAAATAAAATTTATACTCGTACAGGGGATAACGGATCAACAGGTCTTACTGATGGAAGTAGAGTAGCAAAACATTCACCAAGGCCACAGGCTTATGGGTCTGTTGATGAATTAAATTCATCATTAGGTTTAGTTTACTTGTGCTTAAACAATAATAATACTGACAACAAACGCATAGAGATCAAAAATTTAATTAAAGAAATTCAAAATGACTTATTTGATCTAGGTGCAGACTTGTCTACACCTATTTCTGAAACTAAGGAAAAATATCCTCCACTTAGAATAAAAAAGAGTCAAGTTGAAAAAATTGAACAACAAATTGACAAGTTTAACAGTAATTTAAAACCATTGAATTCTTTTATCCTTCCAGGAGGAACAGAGGCATCTTCTTTGCTTCATATGTCTAGAACAATTGCCAGAAGAGCAGAAAGAGACACCTCACTTTTAGGTAGCGAAGAACCTATAAATGCGCAATCTCTGATTTATCTAAATAGATTGTCTGACTTGTTATTTGTTTTATGTAGGGTCTTGAATGAAAATGGATTAAAGGATATTTTGTGGATTCCAGGTTTAAATCAAGATTAATTGATAATATATGTTAAAGGAGAAAAATTTGAAAATCTTAGTACCCGTTAAAAGAGTTGTGGATTATAACGTAAAAGTACGAGTTAAAAGCGATAATTCAGGAGTTGAGTTAGATAATGTTAAAATGTCCATGAACCCATTTGATGAAATAGCTGTTGAAGAAGCATTAAGACTTAAAGAAAAAGGAGTTGCAACAGAAGTAATAGCTATTTCTATAGGTGTATCTCAGGTACAAGAAACAATTAGAAATGCACTTGCTATGGGCGCAGATTCAGGCATTTTTGTTGAAGTTAATGAAACTTTAGAACCACTAAATATTGCAAAAATCATTTCATCTATAGCCAAAAAAGAAAATATTGATTTAATGATTTTGGGAAAACAAGCCATTGACGATGATATGAATGCTACTAGCCAAATGGTTGCCGCTTTATTAAATTGGCCACAAGCTACTTTTGCAAGTAAAATAGAAATTGATGATAAAATAGCAAAGGTAAGTAGGGAAGTTGATGGTGGCATTGAGAACATACAAGTTACTTTACCAGCAGTAATTAGTACAGACTTAAGACTAAATGAGCCTAGATATGCTAGCTTACCTAACATTATGAAAGCAAAAAAGAAACCTATCAATCAGATAAAAGTTGAAGAACTTAAAATAGATATTAAGCAGCGTTTGGACATATTAAAAGTTGAGGAGCCATCTAAGCGTCAATCAGGTATAATGTTAAAAACTATTGAAGAATTAGTTGATAAATTAAAGAATGAAGCAAAAGTAATATAAATTCAATAAGGATATAAAATGAGTATATTAGTAATAGTTGAGCATAACAATAATGAACTTTTACCAGCAACTTTACATACCGTAAATGCTGCTAAACAAATTGGAAATACAGATGCATTAGTTATTGGAAATAATTGTCAGACAGTGATCGAATCAACTAGTAAAATTGAAGGTATTAATGAGGTTCTATTTTGTGATGAAAAAATTTATGAAAACCCTTTAGCTGAAGATACTTCCATTTTAATTCATTCTATTGCTGAAAAATATACACATGTATTATTTTCTAATACAGCAAATGGTAAAAATACTGCTCCACGTTTAGCAGCATTGTTAGATGTAATGATCATTCCAGATGTTATTGAAATAATTGACATTGATACTTTTAAGAGACCAATATATGCAGGTAATGCAATTGCAACTTGCAAAAGTAACGATAACTTAAAAATATTAACAATAAGAACTACTGCTTTTGAAAAAGCTATTATCAGTGATAAAGAGACGAAAACCACCTCCATTAAATCTGGTGAAAAGACAGCTTTGTCAAAGTACATAAATTCTGAACTTTCTAAAAATGAAAGACCTGAATTAACTGCAGCTGACATAGTGGTATCAGGTGGTAGAGGGCTAGGTTCTAGTGAAAACTTCCAAGTTCTTGAAAAACTTGCAGACAAACTTGGAGCTGCAATGGGAGCCAGCAGAGCTGCAGTTGATGCAGGATACGTTCCTAATGACTGGCAAGTTGGGCAAACTGGAAAAGTAGTAGCACCAAACTTATATATTGCAGCAGGAATTTCTGGAGCAATACAACACTTAGCTGGTATGAAAGATAGCAAGGTTATAGTTGCTATCAATAAAGATGAAGAAGCACCCATCTTTACAGTATCTGACTATGGGCTTTCTGAAGATTTATTTAAAGCAGTCCCTGAGATGGAAAAGTTAATTAAGTAAATTTATAATATTTTTAACAACCCTAGCTTCACCCCATTTCAAGATACCTTCGTGTTTTGACACTACTGATCCTTTTTTATTGATTATAATAGTTGTAGGAATGCCCTTTAATTTTAATGCTTTATAAATTTTCATGTCTTTATCAAAAAAATGGTTTAAATCGGATGCGCCGTTATTAAATAAAAAACTTAACTGTTCTTTAATATTTTTCTTATCTATAGAAATAGTTAATACTTCTATATTGTGCTTTTTAAGCTTTAAATTAAGCAAACTTAAGTCGGGTAGTTCTTTTTTACATGGAACGCACCAGGTAGCCCAAAAGTTGATTACATAACCTTCACTTGTTGAATTTTTTTCAAAATCAAAAATAAAAGGTTTTTCTTTACTATTTAAAATTGCTAGATTTGGAAATGGTATGCTGACACTCAGCTTTTTTAAGCTCTCAGAGGCTACAGCATTATTACTAAAAAGTATTAAGAGAAGGAATAATAATATTTTTTTATTAATTTTTGATGTATTCATGGTCTAAACTAATATAAGTATCAATAATTGTTAATTACTCAATATAGATTAAAAAATGAAAAAAGACAGTTCTGAAGAACAAAATAATAGCAAAATATGGGGTGGTAGATTTTCATCATCTTCTAACAAATTAATGGAAGAGTTTAACTCATCTATTCAGTTTGACAAAAAACTATACAAACAAGATATTGAAGCTTCAATCGTCCATGCAGAAATGCTGTGTAAACAAAAAATTATATCTGAAAAAGATTTTAAATTAATAAAGACAGGTTTAAACAAAATTAAGACAGAAATATCTAATAATAACTTTACTTTTTCTATCAAGTTAGAAGATATCCATATGAATATAGAAAACAGATTAGTTGATTTAATTGGCGATGCTGGTAAAAAATTACATACTGGAAGATCTAGAAACGACCAAGTAGCTACAGATATAAAGTTATGGCTTAGGGATAGTATTGACCAAATCGAAATAAACCTGAAGTTACTTCAAAAAACATTAATCGATAAATCAGAACTGTATTATGACATGTTAATGCCTGGTTATACACATCTTCAGGTTGCACAACCAGTTACCTTTGGACACCACTTACTCGCTTACGTTGAAATGCTTGGTAGGGATAGAGGTAGATTAACTGATTGTAGAAAAAGATTGAATGAATTACCCTTAGGTTCAGCAGCTTTGGCTGGAACGAGTTATCCAATTGATCGTGATTTTGTTTCAAAAAAATTAGGATTTGATAAACCCACCAAAAATTCTATGGATGGGGTTTCAGATAGAGATTTTGCTGTTGAATTTATGTCAGCAGCCTCTTTGATTGCAATTCATTTATCTAGATTGGCCGAAGAGTTAGTTATTTGGTCTTCTGACAGATTTAATTTTATTAAATTACCTGAGAGTTTTACAACAGGTTCAAGTATTATGCCTCAAAAAAGAAATCCTGATGCTGCTGAGTTGATTAGAGCTAAGCCAGGAAGAATATTTGGGAATATGCTAAGCCTAATGACAGTACTAAAAGGGCTGCCAATGACATATGGAAAAGATATGCAAGAAGACAAAGAACCAATTTTCGATACAGCTAGGACTATACAAATGTGTATCGTAAATATGGATGGAATGATTAAAGGCTTGCAACCTATTCCTAATAATATGATTGAAGCTCTTCAAAAGGGCTTTCCAACTGCAACTGATTTAGCTGACTATTTAGTTATAAATTTAGATATACCTTTTAGAGACGCTCATCATCTCACTGGGCGAATAGTGTTATTAGCAGAGGAGAAAGATTGTACTTTAGAAAGTTTATCGTTAAAAGATATACAAAAAATTATTCCTAAGGCAGATAATAAAATTCTAGACGTTTTAAAGATACAAAAATCTGTTTCTAGTAGAAACTCATACGGCGGTACTGCTCCAAAAAATGTTCTAAAAGCTGCAAGAGAAGCTAAAAAAAGATTTTTAAAGGATTAAATCATATGAACTATAAAATATTAATTTTGATTACCTTCTTATTTTCTTCAATGTTTTTATATGCTTGTGGAAGAAAAGACGAACCAATTAAACCATCTGAAATCATNCTTAAGAATTAAATATTGTTATGTATTCATTAGGTTTTCATAGGAATAATAAAAAAGAGCTCTGTGTTCAAGGTATACCAATTAGTGATTTAGTTCAGAAATACGGTACACCTTTATTTATTTATGACAGTAAATTAATGGAAGAACGATATAATACTTTTGTAGAAACTGTTTCTGTTGTTAAAGGAAATATTCATTACGCTGTGAAAGCAAATGATGCCCTTGCAATAATAAGTTATTTTTCTAAATTAGGGAGCGGTGCAGATATAGTTTCTATAGGCGAATTTGAAAAATGTGTTGCGGCTGGTATGTCTCCTCAAAAAATTATTTTTTCTGGGGTTGGTAAAGAAAACTCTGAAATTGAAATAGCACTTAAAAATAATATTCTACAATTTAATATTGAGTCAGAAGAAGAACTAGACGACATATTTAAGGTTGCATCTAAGTTAAAATTAAATGCAAACATATGTTTACGAGTTAATCCCAATATTGCTCCAAACACACATAAAAAAATATCTACAGGAGATAAAGAGACAAAATTTGGAATTGATTTTAAAAGTGTAAATTCTATATATAAAAAATTACATGAACTTAATTATATAACCCCCGTAGGTTTAGCAGTTCATATTGGTTCACAAATTTTTGATTTTAACTTTTTTTATCAAGCATATCTAAGTCTTAAAAATTTGGCGGATGATTTGGTTAGCAAAGGTTATAAGGTTCCAACTCTAGACCTAGGTGGAGGAATTGGAATAAATTATGAGAATAATCAAACCCCCGATTTTTCTTCTTATAAAAAGATTTTGTTAGATGTTTTTGCTGACACCAACTATAAGCTTAATTTTGAACCAGGAAGAAGCCTGATAGCTGAAGCAGGCATACTAGTCACAAAAGTAATTAGAAATAAGAAGACACAAGACAAAAACTTTATAATTGTTGATGCGGCCATGAATAACTTAATAAGGCCTACCTTATATGAGGCATACCACAAAGTTGAACCTGTTTTGAAAAAAAATAGTTCTGTCATTGTTACTGATATTGTAGGACCAATTTGCGAAACCGGTGATTATATTGCCCTAGATAGAGAAATTGAAAAAGTCGAAAGCAGTGAACTGTTAGCTATAAGAACCACAGGAGCATATTCGTCAGTAATGAGATCTAATTACAATACAAGAGCTGACGCAAAAGAAATTATTATATATGACAAAAGAGATTACTTAATTAGAGAGCCAGAAACCGTAAAAGAATTAATTTCAAAAGAAAAAGTAGTAAATTACAATTAATTTCAAAATAACTTTTTTAAGATTACTGCTTTCACACTTATATTTTCTTCTTTAGAATTAATTCTAGAAAAATCGTTGAAATCAATAGTTGAAGAAGGCATTATTATCTTCTCGTTTGTAACTATAATTTTTTCCATTAAGATTTTTCTATCTTCTCTTATAGCTAAAATTCTTATTCTTGGAGTTAATATTGGTCTTAAAGAATTATTTTTAATGACTCCAGAAAACTTAACAGTCTCTTGCTGAATAGTAGCTACAAAATCAACCATTTTGATATGTCCTAATTCTACCAAAATAGGTAATTGAACACTACTCAAAACGTCGTTAATTTTTACTATATATTTTTCGGTGTTTTTAGGAAAATAAAAATAACTATAACTAAATAAAGCAGAACGAAAAAATAATAATGAAGAAAAAAACAAAATTAGAAAAACAAAAACAAAAGGAAAGAAATTAAATTTTTTCTTATCCTTTTTAATTTTATTCTTTATTGTATCGACATTTTTTTCTTGTTTTACATCTTCCGATTTCAACTTAGACGCAGACAATTCTGAAGAAATTTCTGCAACGGATTTATTTTTTATGTCTAAAATTGGATTATTTTTTTTAGACATTTTTTTAGTTTGATCTTCAACAACAGATTTTATTGAAGCTAATTCACTTGTTACTTTTTCAGTTTGATTAATAGAATTATTTTTCTCAGCCTTAAGTTTGTTGTCTATATCAACATTTTTTTTCTTTGTATCTTCACTCGGTTTATCAGACAAGCTCCATTTTTCATTACAAACGCTACATTTTAACCAAAGCACATTTTTTGAAAGAATATTTTCATCCAAATCAAATGTTGTTCCACATGATTTACATGTTTTAAACATTATATAAAATTCCTAAACGTTAATATAAATTAATAATTATTGTATACTAACATACATTTTTTTGCCAACATGTTTACGTAAAAGAATTATGAACGTTAATATGGTAAAATTTATAAATAAATCTTCTTTTTTTATAATTCTTATTCTATTTATAAGTTATTTTTTTGTTGGTTTATTTAATTTTCAAGAAAAAATTTTATCCTTAGAAAAGAGTAGAAATATTGTTAACTCAAATATAGTAATTTTAACAGGCGGTTCAAATAGAATTAAAGAGGGCCTTAAAATTGTAAATAATATTAACAAGCTTACTAAAACTGACTTCAAAATACTTATCAGCGGAACGGGCAAGGGATTCACAAAAGCAACTTTAAAAAAAATACTTACTTCAGACTTTAATTTAAAATTGGTTGAATGCTGCATAGAACTTGAAAGTATATCTAAAGATACCTATTCAAACGCTTCTGAAACTTATAAATGGACTAAAAAAAATGATATAGATAATATTATTCTAATTACCAGTAATTATCATATGCCAAGGGCTATTTTAGAATTTAAAAACAGGATGCCAAATCAAAAAATTTTTACTTATCCTATCACTCCTAAAAATCATGATATTAAAAACTGGTTATATTCTTCAGACACGTTTTCTTTAATATTTTTTGAGTATTCAAAATTACTTATCGCTAGCTTAAGAATAAAAGTTATGAATATTTGATATTTTATTAACTTTGTCCAGCATCTATTATTCTTTCTCTAATAGACTTTGTTCTTGAAAAAAAAGAATGTAATTTTTCTCCATCCTTTTTTCTTATAGCTTTTTGTAAATCTGAAAGATCTTCATTAAATCTTTGGAGCATTTCAAGAACAGCTTCTGAATTGTTAACAAAAATATCTCTCCACATTATTGGGTCTGAAGAAGCAATACGAGTGAAGTCTCTAAAGCCTGAGGCAGAATATTTTATTACATCATTCTTTAGGTCAGACTCTAAATCTGAAGCTGTGCCAACTATTGTATATGCAATCAAGTGTGGTAAATGCGATGTAATAGCAAGGATTCTATCGTGATAATCAACATTTACTGTTTCAACGATTGATCCTAGTTTTTTAAAAAAAAGAGCTAATTCTTTAGTTTGTTTAGTTTCTTTATCACAAACAATTAACCAATAACGATTTTCAAACAAGGCACTAAAGCCTGACCTTGGTCCAGAATATTCTGTGCCCGCTAAAGGATGTGAAGGAATAAAGTAATTATTTGTCGGAATAAAAGACATAACATCTTTAATAACTGAAAGCTTGGTTGATCCAGTATCTGTAACTAAAGCTTCTGGTTTTAAGTGTGGCGCAATTAAATTAGCAACAGATTTCATAGAACCAACAGGGATAGCAAGGATTATTAAATCAGCCTCTTGAACTGTTTCTTTAATATCATCACAAACATAGGTAGCTATTTTCATTTCAGAAACTATTGATCTATGTTCAGGATTAATATCATATGCAAAAGTTAATACCTTTTGATCTTCTTTAACCTTTATAGCATGTAAAATTGAGGTGCCAATTAGACCTAAACCAATTATAGAAACCTTGTTAAATATTATTGTCATTATCTTTTTCTAAAAATATTTTCAATTCGTTTATTAATGTAATATTTTCTTTCTCAGTTCCAATTGATACTCGTAAATAATTAGGTAAATTATAAACAGCCATGCCTCTTACTAATATCCCTTTTTTTGCAAGAAAGTCTTCAGCGCTTTGAGCGCTATATTTAATATCATTTGGAAACTTTATTAATAGAAAATTTGTTAAAGATTTTTCAAAAGTTAAGTTTAATATTTTTAATTGTTTTTCAAACCAGGCCATCCATTCAAAGTTGTGTGCAACAGACATTTTTTGAAAATCAATATCTTCAACCGCAGCTATGCCCGCAATTATTGCTGGAGTATTGACACTAAAGGGGCCTCTTACTTTCATCAGATTATCGAGTATATATTGAGAGCAATAGCCCCAACCTAAACGTAGAGATGCTAATCCATGCAATTTAGAAAATGTTCTCAACATAATTACATTCTCATTTTTTTCAACTAAACTACTACCATCAATGTAATCATGATGATTAATAAACTCGGAATACGCTGCATCATAAACTAATAATACATTTGGTGGGATAGAGCTATGTAATCTTATAACTTCATCTTTGGATATAAATGTACCTGTAGGGTTGTTTGCATTAGCCAAAAATATAACTTTAGTTTTTTTATTAATTTTTGATAAAATATTATCTACGCTCGCGGTTAAACCATTATCTTTTGCTATAACCCCTTTTGCTCCTGCTACTGCTATAGCTTGAGGAAATTGTAAAAAACCATATTCCGTATATATGGCTTCATCTTTAGTATCTAAAAAAGCTTGTGCAATAATAGATATTAATTCGTCAGAACCGTTACCTAATATAATTCTATCCTTGTTAAGCGAATACCTTTTTCCAATAGCTCTAATTAAATCTTCACTTACTTGTGGTGGATATCTATGTAAATTTGTAGAAAAAGATTTTACAGCTTTAATAGCTTTCAAAGATGTTCCTAGGGCCCCTTCATTGGCTGAGAGTCTTATTAAGTTGTCAAGCTTACTCTTACCAAAATTTGGTTTATAAGTTTTTAATTTTTCAATACTACTTTTAGCAGAAATACTCATCATAAAATATCCTACGATTTATCATCTTTGAGTTTAATTATATTATAGCTCTTTTGATTTGTGCTTTTATAAAGTGGGACATTAGCTATAATCTCAAAATTAACTTTGATATCGGTATGTTTTTTAAGTTTACTCAAGCTTTTGCTGTCTATAAAACCTATCTCTATATCCTTGTTATCTAAAGATGCTAATAAACTTACTACACTTAAAAAGTGTGTGGTATCAAAATAATTTCCAAAATGTGCTGAATAAGCTGACTTAATTTCATCGTCATTTCCCGCAACACCTATTTTCAATACTTTTTGTATAGATAAATTTGCTGAAATTATTTGACGCCAAACTTTTTCAACTAAAAATTTATCTAATCCTAAAGTTACTAATTTTTTGATTAATTTTTCTTCTCTATCAGGATCAAAAGGGAAATCACCTTTTTTGGCATTCATAATTTTTGACGCTAAAGATTGTCTTTCTTTAATCATTTGACACAAACTAGTATCAATTTCATCAATTTTATTTCGAAGACTTTCTAATTCTAAATTATCCATTTTAAACCCTTATGATCTAACATATATATACTTATATTAAATAAAATAAACTTTTTGATTAATTTTTTTTAACAAATGTTTTAATTTAATATTAGTTAAAGCAATTTTTTACTTTTTAAAGAGATATACATGATCGAAATAAATATTATAAGTGCCCTATCAGATAACTATATTTATTTATTACGTAATATAGAAAAAAATATAACAGCTGTAGTTGACCCCGGAGAATCAAAACCCGTAGAAAAATTTTTAAATGATAAGGGATGGCATTTAGACGAAATAGTCAATACCCATCACCATCATGACCATACAGGTGGAAATGGACAACTTAAAGAAATTTATGGATCTAAATTAATTGCTCCTATCTATGAAAAAGAAAAAATTTCTAACATAGATGTTTTTGTTTCGGATAATGATGTAATTTCCATTGCTGGGTTAGAAACTAAGGTAATTCATACTCCAGGACATACACTAGGTCATGTTTGTTTTTATATACCCCATGAAAATATTCTTTTTTCAGGCGATACATTATTCTACCTAGGATGTGGACGTGTTTTTGAAGGGTCTATGGAGCAAATGTGCTCAAGTCTACTCAAACTTAAAAACTTACCTGATGAAACCTTGACTTATTGTGGGCATGAATACACACAATCTAATGCTAAATTTTCAAGTTATATTGACCCTATAATGAATTATTACAAACAGCTATTTCTGAAATAAATATAAAAAGAACTAATTTAGAACCTACTATCCCTTTTTCCTTAGGAAAAGAGAAAAAAATCAACCCATTCTTAAGAGTTGACGACACAAAATTTACTAACTCCATCAAATTACAAACAACTAGCGTTGTCGAATCGTTCAAAGTAATTCGATTACAGAAAGACAATTTTTAAATATTTGATATCTCATAGGCAACTTCACAGTCGTTAAAAATATCTGGTTTGCAAATTGTTACCCTAGAACCAACAACAAATTTGTTTTCGTTAATGATTAAATGTATCTTGTTAGTTAACACCTCAAGTAATTGAAAATGTTGGCTGTCAACAATATCCTTAGCAGCTTTTCTAAACTGGCTATAATCTTGTGTTTCTTTTATGTTATCACCTTTTGGCTCTGTTTCATTTGTCATAAGTATTTCTAAATTTATAATAATTTTTTGTTTATTTTTTTTTTCTTCTTCATAAACACCAATTGATGCCATCAACTCTAAGTGATTAATAAAAATCTTTCTTTTTNTTATCTTCATATTGTGTGTCCTATTATAAACCAACATCTTTTCTAGGTGGAGCTAGATGTGCTCCACCGTCGAGAAGAGTTACATGACCTGTCATTGATCTAGATTTTATTATAAGNTGAATTGTACTTGTAATTTCTTCAACTGTTGAAGATGCTTTAAGTAGATTTTGTTTATGAGATTTTTTAAAAGCTTTTTGGTCCTGCCCAGGTGCAAGTAATGTAATTCCAGGAGCTATACCATTTACTCTTAAACAAGATGAATATGAAAGTGCTGACATTTTTGTAAGTCCATACATTGCTTGTTTAGATAATGTATAAGTATAATAATCTGGATTAAGTCCAAAAATTTTAGCATCGAGTATATTTATAACAAAGCCTTGCGTATTTTTTTTTTGTTTTTGCATTTTTATTGTGTAATTTGCAAGAGCTTGAGTAAGTATTGCTGGAGCAGTAAAATTAACAGACATGTGATTATATAAATCATCAAAATTAAAATTATTGCTATTGTCGTAGTTAAAATAACCAGCGTTATTTATTAATCCAACCCATAACGATTCATTTACCTCAATGTTTTTAATTAATTTTTCAATACCTGATTTTTTTGCTAAATCAGCTTGATATAAATTTACTTTACCTCCTATTTTAACTAATTCTTCTGCTGTTTCTTCAGCTAATTTTTTTGATTTGTTATAATGCAGTGCAATTGACCATCCAGCTTCAACTAAATCTGTTATTATAAATTTACCTAATCTTTTAGCAGAAGCAGTGACTAAAATTGTTTTATCTTCATGTATCACAATCTAATTCCTTTTCAATTACTTCATATGAACTGTCTCTGATTAATTTTAAATAATTTAAAAAAGTATTATCTTCTAGTGATTTTCTAAGCCCTAATTTTTGCCATGAATCTGATTTTATACATTTTGGTTGTACGTATCTTTTAATAAGATTTATTGGAGCTCTTCCGGTAACTAAAACCTCATCACTCAATAAAGCTGCCTCTTCAATAGAGTGAGTAACCATGACAACAGTAACCAATTCCTTTTTTATAATTGAAATAAGTTCTGTAGATATAATTTCTCTACTTAGGTTATCTAAAGCAGCAAATGGTTCGTCTAATAACAATAATTTAGGCTTAAATAATAGAGCTCTTGCAATTGCAACTCTTTGTAACATTCCACCAGACAATTGATAAGGAAAAAGATTTGTAGAGCTTTCTAAACCAACATCTTTTATAACTCTGATCGCCTCAGTTTCAAAGTTTGTTCTATAGCTGTTTTTCGCTAGAACAATATTTTGATAAACATTTAACCAAGGCATAAGGGCAACGTTTTGTTGAACTAATGTAATTTTACGAAAAATTTTATTTATTTTTTTATTTTCGAATGTTATTTGACCTTTTTGATAACCAATGAGGCCAGCTATCATTTTTAATAAAGATGTTTTTCCAGATCCTGATGGACCAATTATACTCGTAAAAATACCATTTTTAATATTTAAGTTTAAATTTTGACAAATTTTTTTTTGATTATGATGATCACTGTAAGAGAAATAAATTTTTTCAAAACATAAATCATTATTGCAACTCATTGACATCTATTTAAGGACCTTCAATAATAAAGTCGGGAATTATTCCAGTCTTTTTAATCATTTTAGCAACATTTTCATCTCTAAATAAGCCATGTTTTGTCATTAATACTGATTTAATACCAAAGCTATTAGCTCCTAATATATCAGTATGAAGAGTGTCACCAACCATTCCAATCCTTGATAGAGGAATATGCCTTCCAGATAACTCTGTTATTCTATTCATTGCAAGTTCATAGATAGTTGGAAAAGGTTTTCCTAACCAGAAAGGAAGATTTACACCATTAGAAATTAGATGTGATACAAAATAGGCCGGTTCAATGCTAAAGTTACTCTTATGAGGTGCGACTATATCTGGATTTGCTACAAACAAAGGCCTAGGATTATTTTTTAAAGAATCACATAATATATCTTGCCATACAGTGTCCCATTGAATNGTGCCTAACAAAACAAATGAATTTACCTCTTCAAATATAGAAAAATCTTGTTCTAATTCAANACAATCTAAATCAGGTATAATAAAATCGTTGCCCATATTCCCCATTACACCTAGAGGACCATTAGGTTTGTTATATGTTAAAAAGATCTCCGCTGCTTCTCTACTCGAAATTATCTCATCTTGTGAAAACTCTAAACCTAGAGCAGACAACTGGTCTCTTTTAATAAAACTGTTGTTACTTGCACCATTGGTAACCACTAAGAGTGTAATACCTTTTTCTCTAGCCTTATCTAGTGTGGCAATTATTCCAGGAACCAAAGCAGAACCTGAATTTAAAACACCAAAAGCATCAAGTAGCAATGCATCAAAATTATCTAAAATATCTTCTAACTTAGGAGCAGCAATTGTTGTTTGGCTGTTATCTTGAAAATAAGGAAAAAAAGGGCGCATATTCTCATAAAGATCAACAACGCTTTCTGCATTTATATCTTTAATAGATGGAATCTTAAAACTTTCTTTAAATTGAAATTTTTCTAATATAAATTCTGGTTTTACAAGGTAGTTATCCATATTAATGATTAATCCTAAAAAAGTTAATTTTACGAAAGGTATTAAATGTCAAAAAAAATTCTTATCATTGGATCAGGAATAGCAGGAATTGCAGCATCATTAAAGCTAAAATCTTATGGCTTGGAATCAACTATAGTAGATAAAGGAAACTTTATAGGGGGCAGAATAGGAACAAGAGAAGAGAAGGTAGGGAAAAATACATATTATTTTTTTCATGGCGCACAATTTTTCACAGCCAAAAATAATAATTTCAAAAAAATAATAAATCTTGGTATTAAAGAACACTATATCAAGAAATTTGGAGACTTTTCTCCTCCAAGGTTTAGAGGATTTCCTACTATGAGAAATTTTTTAACTAATATTTCTAAAGATATAAATATACAACAAAACTTCAAGATTACTGGATTAAAAAAAATAAATAAAAAAATAAGTGCGCTAGATGAAAAAAGCAAATCTTGGAATGTTTTTGACGCTGTTATATCTACTATACCAGCTCCTCAAAATTTAGAACTAATGAATAACTTTCCTGTTTTGAAACAATCATTGAAAACAGCCTCTTATGATGCATGTATGGCGCTCATGTTTTATTTTGATGAACATCCTTTAAAAATACCTGATTATTTTGAATTTTATAATAACCCTAGTATTTTAAGTTGGATGGCAGCAAGTAATAACAAAAGATATTGGACCGCTCATACTAAGGGATCATACTCAAACTTAAACTTGGATACCAACAAATTACTAATTAAAAATGAAATTTTATCTTCAATTGAAGATTTTTTATCTGTCTTCATGAATAGACCAAATATTAATTTTTCTAGTTTACACGTTTGGAAATATGCCAAAATAAAACAAATTGTGGTTGGCAAACAAATTGACCCTGAATTTCCAATTGCAATTGCAGGTGATTTTATGGAAGGGCCCAATGTTGAGTCAGCTTTTATTTCAGGAGAAAAAGCTGCTGAGTTAGTATTCAATAGACTTGGTTAATTAATTAAATTATTATTTATAAATTAAGGAAGAGTAATAATATGATAAATCTTAAAACCTCAGTTCTTGAGCTTGTTGACAACGCTAAAAAAGAAATTAATAACATAAAAGCTAGTGATGCATTAAAATTACATGATGATAAAACTAATTTGTTTATTGATATAAGAGATATTAGAGAAATCCAAAAATCTGGACGTATTTTAGGAGCCAAACATGTACCAAGATGCATGTTAGAATTTTGGATAGACCCTAAAAGTCCCTACCACAAAACTTTTTTTAATGATGATTTACGATTTATTTTCTATTGTGCATCTGATTGGCGATCTGCACTCGCCACTCAAACAGCCAACAATATAGGGCTCCTCAATACAGCTCATCTTTTAGGTGGTTATAGTAAATGGTTAGAATTAAAAGGCCCTATACAAGAACCAAAATAATATTACAAAACAACCATTATAAATAGTGAGTAATTTTCATTTTTAATTTAATACCCCTAACTTTTGCTATATTATGGTCATCTGCTTTTATTACCAGTAAAATTATTATTGATAATGCTAGCCCTTTTATATCCCTTTCCCTAAGGTTTATTATAGTTGCATTTATATTTTTTATATTTTTCATATGCTTTTCAAAATATAAAAAAATTTCTATCAAGGCTTTTTTTGAAGCGTCTATTAGTGGTTTATTATTTCATGGATTATATCTAGGTGGTGTTTTTTATGCGTTATCTAAGGGTATTTCTGCCAGTCTAATAGCACTAATTGTATCACTACAACCTATTTTAACTTCAATACTTGCAAAAATTTACTTGAATGAACAACTATCTTTATTCCAATGGTTAGGAATTTTTCTGGGGTTTTGTGGAGCATTTATAATTATTTTATCTGATCTATCTCAAGGCTTAACCTTACTAGCATTTACGGCTGGTTTAGTTGGACTAATTTCTTCTTCACTAGGTATTATNTGGCAAAAAAGGATCATTGACGAACTTCCTTTATCTGCAAATAACTTTATACAAGCATTNAGTGCTTCAATTTTTCATNTTTTTTTAGCTCTTTNNTTCGAAAATTACTTTATTAATTTTTCTGATAGTTTTTTTATAGCAATGTCGTGGCAAATATTTGCTATTTCATTGGGTGCATTTTTAATTTTAATGTGGCTTTTAGAACGTAACAAAGCAAATCAAACTTCAACATTGTTTTTTTTAATACCGCCTATTTCAGCTATAATGGCGTATTTTATTCTAGATGAACAATTTTCTTACTTAGATTTTTTAGGATTATTTATTTCATCTATTGGTGTTTTTATAGTTACCAAATATCAAAGTAAGAGTTAAAAAGTTAATTAAGTTGTATTTTTTATTTGTAATTGATAATGTTATTTATCAAAGCCTTTTTATGTGAGAGTGTTTGAAAAACCGCCGAAGGAGCAACCACCCCGGAAACTCTCAGGCAAATGGAACATAAAAAGTTGATAATCTGGAGAGTGATGTTTTATACATCCACCGAAGGGGTAAGCCATATTTGGTCAATCTTTCAGGTTCCGTGACAGATGGGGTTACTTGCATTTTGCAAAAGTTTGTTACGGAGTTAATTATGAAGAATATCGCAATTATTGGAGCTGGAATTACTGGTATAACAACAGCATACCAACTTCTAGAAAGGGGCTATAATGTCTCTGTGTTTGATAAAAATCGCTATGCCGCAATGGAAACTAGCTTTGCAAATGGAGGTCAGTTATCTGCTTGCAATGCTGAAGTTTGGAATAGTTGGTCTACAATAGGTAAAGGTATCCAGTGGATGCTAAAAAAAGACGCTCCTCTATTATTTAGTCCCAAAATGAATTTTCATAAAGCGCGTTGGTTAATTAGTTTTATGAGTAATATTCCAAATCACAAAAAAAATACAATTTTAACTGCCAAAATGGCTATAGAAAGTAGAGATGAATTTAAAAGAATTTTAAATAAAGAAAATATTAAGCTTGATCTTGAGGAAAAGGGAATTCTTCATTTATGTGATAATGAAATTTCTTTGATTCATGGTAGGAAAGTTAATAAATGGCTTAATGAAGCTGGATTAAGCCGAAAAGAAGTCTCAATTGATGAAATGATATCAATAGAACCTTCTTTAAATTTAAAAAATTTTGTAGGTGGCTTTTATACAGATAGCGATATGTCAGGTGATATACATAAATTTACTATGCTCCTTGCACAAGCTTGTATGAATAAGGGGGTTACATTTTATTATGAAACAGAAGTTAAAAAAATTAATCACAATAAAAAACAACCTATTATATCTTTTACGCAGTCTGATAACAAACATAAACAAAATTATGATGCAATTGTAATATGTGCAGGTGTGAATAGTAAATTTCTTGCTAATGATTTAGGTGATAATGTAAATATTTATCCTGTTAAAGGATATTCAATTACATTATTATTAGAAGATAGAGACAGTGTTGATCATGCACCATATGTCTCTTTATTAGACGATAAAGCTAAGATAGTCTCTAGTAGATTAGGAAAAAATAGATTTAGAGTTGCAGGCACAGCTGAATTTAATGGATATAATAAAGATATAAGGGCTGACAGAATAAACCCTCTAATAAAATGGTGTAACGAACTTTTTCCTAAAGTCTCTACTGAACATGCCATTCCATGGGCAGGATTAAGGCCAATGACACCAAGCATGGTCCCACGTGTTGGAAGTGGTAAATTACCAGGTATTTATTATAACACCGGACACGGACACCTTGGATGGACCTTAAGTGCTTTTACTTCTCAGCAAATTTCAGATCATATTTTGAGACAAGATAATTTTGAACATTAAACATCTAAATTACTAACTTTTAAAGCATTATCTTGTATAAAATTTCTTCTGTGTTCAACAGTTTCACCCATCAATGTAGAAAATGTTTCTTCTGCATCTCCCTCATTTTCAACTTTTACTTGAAGTAAAAATCTTGCATTAGGGTCAAGTGTAGTTTCCCATAATTGAACTGGATTCATTTCTCCTAAACCCTTATATCTATTTACTTGAGACCCTTTTTTTCCATTGTCTGTAATTTTTTGAGCTAAATCAATAGGGCCATTTAGATCATAGTTTTTTTCATTAATTGTAAAAACGCATTTATTTGCAAAATGATCATTGAGAAAATCTTTCATGCTATTCAAAACTTTTGCTTCATCTGAAGTAAGATCATCCTCGGTTAAAATGAGAATATCTTTTACACCTCTATTAATCCTATATATTTCAATTGATTTTTTATTATCATTTTCTTTAGCATAATTATATTTTGCATTCCAACGAGTTGAAACTTCACTTAATAAATTATTTAATCTTTCTGTTATTGTTAAGAGATGATTTTCATTATTAAGTAAATCAATATTAAAAAGGCCTAAAATAGCTATTTGCGAAATAATATCTGGGAAGCCTAATACTTTTCCAATTTTATCAATAATTCTTTTTGCTTGTATTGACTTCTCAACCGAATTTTTTAAATCTTGGCCTAAAATTGTTTGGTTATTTCCTATTGATAACGAAACGTCTTTAATTCCTGAATTGATTAAATAATTGTCAAGAGCTGATTGATCTTTCAAATATACTTCAGATTGACCATGCTTAGCTCTGAATAGGGGTGGTTGGGCGATATATAAATAACCAGCATCTACTAGAGGTCTCATATGTCGAAAGAAAAAAGTTAATAGCAAAGTTCTTATGTGGCTACCATCAACATCAGCGTCTGTCATAATAATTATTTTGTGATATCTAGCTTTTTCCAAATCAATCTCAGAATTACCAACACCTGCTCCAATAGCTGTAATTAATGTGCCAATTTCAACTGAAGAAAGCATTTTATCTATTCGTGCGCGCTCTACATTTAAGATCTTTCCTCTTAGCGGCAAAATGGCTTGATTAGATCTATCTCTACCTTGTTTAGCAGAGCCACCTGCAGAGTCTCCCTCAACTAAAAATATTTCTGATTTAGAAGGATCTTTCTCCTGGCAGTCTGCTAATTTACCTGGAAGACTAGCTATGTCCATTACACCTTTTCTTCTGGTTAATTCACGAGCCCTTTTTGCTGCCTCACGAGCACTAGCAGCTTCATATGCTTTAGCAATTATTTTCTTAGCTTCTGTGGGATGCTCATCAAACCATTGATTTAAAGACTCTGATACTAATTGTTCAACTACGGGCCTCACTTCACTAGATACTAATTTATCCTTGGTTTGGCTGGAAAATTTAGGATCAGGAATTTTTAAAGACAATACGGTTGTTAACCCTTCCCTACAATCTTCACCGGATAATTGTAATTTTTCTTTCTTGGCTATACCAGAATTAACAGAATAACCATTAATTACTCTTGTTAATGCAGCTCTAAAACCTGCTAAATGAGTACCGCCATCTCTTTGTGGAATGTTGTTTGTGAAACAAAGAGTAGTTTCATGGTAGCCATCAGTCCATTCCATTGAAATATCCACAGTAATGCCGTCTTTTTCATGCGTTGTTGCTATGACGTCATGTATTGCATTTCTTGATCTATTCAAATATTCAATATAAGCTTTTAATCCACCTTCGTAAAAAAAAGTTACTTTTTTTTCATCTTCTTCTCTCTGATCAATTAAATCTATGTGAACGCCACTATTTAAAAAAGCTAATTCTCTAATACGATTCTCTAATATTGAATAATCAAAAATACATTTTGTGAAAGTAATCGCACTAGGTTTAAAATTAATTTCGGTTCCTGTTTTTTTATTGTCTTCACCTACAATATTTAAACGATCATTTGCTACACCATTTGTGAAGGCTATTTTATATACCTTATTATTTCTATATATTGTAAGACTTAAGGTTTCAGATAAAGCATTTACAACAGAAATACCTACACCATGAAGACCACCAGATACTTTATAAGAATTATTATCAAATTTTCCTCCTGCGTGTAATTGCGTCATAATTACTTCTGCAGCAGAAACACCTTCTTCAGGATGAATATCTACTGGAATACCTCTTCCATTGTCTGAGATTGTAACAGAGCCATCTTTTAATAATTTCACCTGAATTAAGTCACAATGACCTGCCAACGACTCGTCTATCGAATTATCCAAAACCTCATAGACCATGTGATGTAGACCAGATCCGTCGTCTGTATCTCCAATATACATTCCAGGTCTTTTTCTTACAGCATCAAGTCCTTTGAGAACTTTAATTGAGTCAGCATCATAATTTGATACTTCATTATTTGCGTCTAACTCTTTCTCAGACATTGAATGTTCTCCATTTTATAATCATAACAACCTTTAAGATCACCTGTTACTTTAGGAAGATAAATCTTATCTATTTTTTTAGGATAATCCTTAAAAGCTTCTTTACTGGTACTCGTAAACCACGATTGAGCACAATGCCTTGATATCTCTAAAAATAATGCGGTCTTATGTTTCTCATCTAAATGCTCTACTATATCATCTAATAACAAAATAGGAGCCATGTTATATTTAATATTTAACATCCTAGCATGAGACAAAATAATAGAAATTAAAATTAACTTTTGCTCACCTGTTGAAGAGATTTCTACACACTTATTATTTATTCTATTTACTATCTCTATTTTAGTAGTATGAGGACCACAAACGGGAGCATCATTATCAAAACGTGATTTTTTTAAAATAGCCTTAACATAATCCTCAACTTCCAAAGCTGATTTTTTAAGAAGCAAATCCTCAATCTGACCTTTTAATTTTATTTCAGCTGGAGGAAAAGTATCAACTAAATCATTATTTTGAAATTCTTCATTAAACAAATCATTCAACGCTTGAACCAACTCAAGCCTGCTTGCAATAATAGCAATTGCTAATTCTGAAATCTGATTTTCTAAAGAGTTTAACCAAGTAGGATCACTGTTAAATTGTAATATAACGTTACTTCTTTGTCTAAGAAGTTTTTGATACTTATAAACCCTACCTATATGAAGAGTATCTAATGATGAAGTTAGGCTATCAAGAAAACGTCTCCTTTCACTCATACCAGATTGAAACAAAATACACATTTGTGGTGTAATCCATGATATTTTTAAAATTTTTCCTAATTCTATCTGAGAACAATTTTCTGCGTTAACTCTTACAATTCTTGATTTTTTTTGAGAGTTTTCTTTTAAACCCGTACCTATATTTATATTACCATCAGGAGTTACAATATCAGCATTGATTCCCCAAGATTTTTGAGGATTGTTATTAAAAACACTTTGGGTAAAGTAGTCTTCTATTTTTGACTTCCTTATTCCTTTACCTTGGCTTTTTGAGGATTGTTATTAAAAANACTTTGGGTAAAGTAGTCTTCTATTTTTGACTTCCTTATTCCTTTACCTTGGCTTAACAATGAAATTGCTTCTAATATATTTGTCTTACCACAACCATTTTCTCCATAAATTAATATTGCTGATTCAGGAGTTTTCATTGATAAACTAGAATGATTTCTAAAATTAGTTAAATTCAACTTTTTAAGATAAAAATGATTATAATATCCAATATTATTAATATCTTTTTTTAAACTTAAAATGTTATTGTTCATTTTTGTCCTAGAATTTTATTGGATACTAACTTATAGTTAGACTCTCATCGGCATTAAAACAAAAATAACGCCATCTTGATCTGGATCCGTAATCAACGCAGGTGAAGCAGAGTCTGATAGTAATATTTCTATTTCTTTACCTTGTATCTGAGCTGCTATATCTAAAAGATATTTTGCATTGAACCCTATTTCTAAATTATCATAATTGTAATCAATTTCTAGTTCTTCAGATGCGTTTCCTAAATCATGACTACTCACATTTAGAGATAATAAATTATTAATTAAAGACAACTTAACAGCTCTTGATTTTTCTATAGACACAGTTGACACTCTATCAATTGCTTTTGAAAATTCAGATTTAGAAACCATTAACTTATTTAAGTTTTCCTTAGGAATTACCCTTTGATAATCAGGAAATGTACCATCAATTAATTTTGTGGTTAAAATTGTATTGGGGAAAATAAATTTAACCTTAGTGTCAGAAATAATTATTTCAACGGAACCATCTGTAAGATCTGTTAATTTTCTTATTTCACCAACAGCTTTTCTAGGTAGTATTATACTAGGAATATTTTCAGCACCATTTGGCAATGGAATCTCGGCTTGAGCTAAACGATGACCATCAGTAGCAACTGCTCTCAACTTGTCTTTATTTGCGTCAGGTACGTGAAAGAATATACCATTCAAATAATATCGCGTTTCCTCAAGAGAAATAGCAAATTTAGTATTATCAATCAAACTTGCAAGATCAACTGATTGTATGAAAAACTTACTCACGTTTTCTATCTCTGACATTATTGGATAATCATCAACTGGCAAAGTAGGAAGAATAAATTTAGATTTACCTGCAGAAACTTCTAAGTTTGTATCAGTCAATTTTATACTTATTTCAGATCCGTCTGTTAATTTTCTAACAATATCGTATAGAGTATGAGCAGAAACTGTAACTTTACCCTGAGTAGATACTATACATCTTGCTGTTTCTACAATATCCATATCCATATCAGTAGCTGTAAATGACACTTTTGAAGAATTTGTTTCTATTAATACATTAGATAAAATTGGTATTGTATTTCTTCTTTCTACAATAGAATAAATATGTCCAAGTGGTTTAAGTAGAGTGTTTCTTTCTATAGTAAAATCCATATTTTAACCTCAGCTATTTTCTAAAAAACCTAATGCTTAATCATAGATTAATATAGCATGTTAAGCGTTGTTTCAGCAAGTAATTACATAAGTGGATTTTAAACAAAAATTATGCTTACGTTTAAGAAGAAATGATTAATTTTTTGAGAGATTTGAGTTTTTTTTGTAAAATAAGGTCTTGTGTTGACAAGGCAACAATTTTTTTAACTGCATGAATAACTGTAGTATGGTCTTTACCTCCAAATGCCTTGCCTATTTCTGGATAAGAACAGCTAGTCATATCTTTACAAAGATACATGGCCATTTGTCTAGGTCTAGCAATGCTAATTGATCTTCTAGAAGAAGTCATGTCAGACAGTTTCAAGTCAAAATATGACGCAACTTGTTCTTGAATAAAGTTAATAGAGATTGTTTTTTCATTAACATTAAGTAAATCTGATAATAATTCTTTTGAGTTTTCTAAACAAATTTCTCTTCCAGTTAATTCATAATTTGCGCATATTCTGTTAAGGGCTCCTTCCAACTCTCTAATATTATTAGAAATTTGTGTTGCTAAAAATTCTAAAACCTCATGTGGAATATCTAATTTAAGTTGATTAACTTTTTTATTTAAAATATTCATTCTTAATTCAAAGTTAGTTGGAAGAAAATCAACAACAAGTCCACCACCTAATCTTGATTTTAATTTTTCATCCAGATCAAGTAATTCAAATGGCGACTTATTAGAAGAAATTATTATTTGTTTACCCTGATTAATAAGATCATTAAAAGTATAAAAAAACTCTTCCTGTGTAGATTCTTTTCCACCAATAAACTGAATGTCGTCAATAATTAAAACATCAAGAGACCTGAACTGATCTTTAAATTTAATTGTATCTTTTGATCTTATAGCTCTTATAAATTGATACATAAAGCGCTCTGCAGACATAAAAACAGTTTTAAGATTAGGATGTTTTTGGTTCAATTCTATTGCAATAGCATTCAATAAATGTGTCTTACCCATTCCAACATTTCCATGTATGTAAAGAGGATTATAAGAGGAGAATTGGTTTTGCGTCATTCTTTTTGAAGCGGCAAAAGGCATTTGGTTTGAATTACCAACAACAAAATTCTCAAAGGTAAGTTTTGAATTTAATTTGATTGAAATACTGTCTATAAAAGGCATAATAGTTTTAGGTTTGATACTAATATTCTTATCAATATATTTTTGTTCTACTGGTAAATTTTTTTCGTTTATTGAATTGATCTTTACAAATTTAATTTCTTTTAAATTATCAAAAAATTTGTTTGCCTCAAAAAAAATTGTTTCATAATATTGCGTCTCTGCTCTGCTTGATATCAATGCAGAACTAACAGAAAGATATAATATTTTATTTTTATATTCTAAGAACTGAATAGGTTCTATCCAGGCTTTCCAGACAATTTCTTTTACAATTTTTGAAATTTGTGACTTTGTAATTTCCCAATTTTGTTTTTCTGTTTCTTGATTGGAGACTACATTTTCAAAGGAGGCATTTTTGTTCTCATTAATTAAGCCTTGATTAAAAATATTTTTTGTCATTGAAAAAAATCTCTTCAAAAAATTAAACAATCATTAAATTAGATATTTATAATATAGCTATAAAAAGCATCCGCAATAAAATGGGAAATAATAAATTAAAAATATATATTGATTTTTAATTTTTTTAAAAAAAATCAAAAAAAACAACATATTAAATTATTTTTATTTTATGAGATCTATTAAATAATTTAATAGTTTTACTTTTCTATTTAAAGTATTCTTGATAATATTTTATAGCATTTAAAGATACTACATTGAATTTATTATGATTCTTTAATAATCTCTTAATTTGAATTTAAATTAATAAATCTATAAATACTACTAAACATAATTTATTTATTTATTTTATAAAAATAATAATTTATTAATCAAAGCGAATCGTTTGATTATTTGTATTTTAAAAATATTTAACAGATTATGTTATCAACAAAGAGAGTAATTACTCACTAATAAAATGAAAGTTTATTTAATTTAAGCTATTTTTTTAATTCTAGCCGATAGCCTCGATAATTTTCTTGAAATTGTATTTTTCTTAAAAATACCTTTTGTAACTGATCTATGCATTTCAGGCTGAGCTAAAATTAATGCTTCTTGAGCTTTAGTCTTATCAGATTGTTCTATGGCAGCTTCTACTTTTTTAATAAAAGATCTAACTCGGTTTTTTCTAACCTTGTTAACAACTTCCATTCTTGAATTGCGTCTTATTCTTTTTTTGGAAGAAACATGATTTGCCATAACTTTATCCTTATTTAATTTATGTTTTTCTAATAATGTAAAGCTTAAATGTCAAGTTTTTTAAATTTGTAAACGTCGAAAATCTTAAATTTGACAATGCTTACAAATAAAGGTTGATCTGTTGCTAATTACTTCTTTAACAATATAACTATTACAAGTCTTACATTTTTCATTTACTTTACCATAAACTTGGAGTTTTTGTTTAAAATACCCTAAACTTCCATCTGGTTGCATATGATCTCTAATGGTTGTTCCCCCTACATCTATTGATTTTTTTAAGATTATTTTTGTAAATGTAATTATAGAATTCAAATCATTTTGACTTAATGAGTTTACTTTTCTAAGAGGATTTATTTTTGCTTTATATAAAATTTCACTTGCATATATATTTCCAATTCCAGCTATTATTTTCTGATCAATTAAAGCATTTTTTATATTTATAACTCTTTTCTTAAAATAATTTTGTAAGTATTCTGTTGTTAATTCTCTTCCTAGAGGTTCAACACCTATTTTAGATAATAAAAAATGTTCTCTTAGTTCTTTTTTCTTAAATAAATCAATATAACCAAACCTTCTAGAATCGTTGTAAGTAACTACAAAATGTTTATTATTATTCTCAACTATCATCCTCATATGGTCATGCTTTTGAACAATATCTTTTTTTTTAATTCTAATTTGACCACTCATCCCCAAATGAATTAAAAAAATTTTATCAGTATTTGTAGGGATTAAAATATACTTTCCTCTTCTATATGGATCTATGAAAATATTATTTTTTAAAGAAACTTCTAAATTATCTTTAACCTGCCANCTTAAATCTTTTCTATAAAATTCAATTTTTTTTATTCTGGAGTTTNTTANTACTTTTGACAAAGCTCTGCATACTGTCTCNACCTCAGGTAATTCTGGCATTTAGTATTCCTTTTAAAACTATCTTTAACCATGTTTTATAAGTATATTGAATTAATTATAATATAGGATTTCAGATTATTATGTTAGTTAAAGATAATAAAAATATAGATTTTGGTTATAAAATTGTAAAAAAGAAAGATAAACAAAATCTAGTTAACAGTGTTTTTAATTCTGTTGCTGACAAATACGACTTAATGAATGATATAACAAGCCTTGGAATTCATAGGGAATGGAAAAATAATCTAATTAATTGGATGGCTCCCCAAAAAAATCAAAAATTAGCAGATATTGCTGGAGGAACAGGTGATATAGCGCGTAAATTCTTAAATAATGGCGGTCATTCTGCCTATATTATTGATATAAATGAAGAGATGATAAAGTCAGGTAAAGTTAATAAAAAATCTTTAAAAAATATTAAATGGCTCGTTGCTAGTGCCGAAGATATTCCAATCGATGACAATACATTTGAAAGAGCCACAATGGGATTTGGTCTAAGGAATATAACTAACAGAGCTAAAGCATTAAAAGAGGTCCATAGAATTCTTAAACCTGGCGGACGCTTTATTTGTCTTGAGTTTAGCCATGTTGAAAATGACTTAATTGAAGAAATATACAATTTTTGGTCATTTAAGTGCATGCCTTATATTGGTGAGAAAGTTACAGGAGACAGAAGCGCATATACTTATTTGGTTGAGTCTATCAGACAATTTCCAACTCAACCAGAGCTTTCTGAAATGTTGTCTGAAGCTGGTTTTTCCAGAGTAAAGTATAGAAACTTATCTAATGGTATCGTTTCACTTCATTCAGGTTGGAAGTTATAATGTTGATTAAACAAAGATTAAAGTGTCCTATATGGAAAACACCTTATTTTTTTATTTTGAGTTTCTATGTTTTTATAAAAATAGCTAGGACAGGTATTTTTAAAAAATTTTCAGATACCTTAATTTTTCCTAAAAAAATAAATTCATTATTAAAATTTATAAATTATATTTTTTGCAGGCGTGACAAAGTAAATATAGGTTATAATTTGCTCAATTGTTTGATAAGCCTTGGACCTGGTTATATTAAATTTGGACAAGCCTTATCTACAAGACCTGATCTTTTGGGTCAAAAGACTTGTGAATACTTACAAAAATTACAAGATGATATAAAGCCATTTCCTAGCTCAGTTGCAAAAAAAATTTTTGAGAAAGAAATTGAAAGGCCAATTGAAGAAATTTTTAGGACTTTTAATAAAATTCCAATTGCAACAGCATCGGTTGCCCAAGTTCATTTAGGCACACTTGAAAATGGAAATAAGGTTGCTATTAAACTGCTTAAACCTAATATTGAAAAATTATTGTTTAAGGACTTTACATTTTTTTATTGGATTTCAAGATGCTTCGAATTCTTTATACCTAAAGTTAGAAGATTAAAGTTATCGAAAAATGTTGAGGTTCTTTCAGAAATATCTCTTAATGAACTTGATCTAACTATGGAAGCGTCAGCAGCTGATGAGCTTGCTGAAAACTTTAAAGATCATTCTAAATATAGGGTTCCTAAGATCTATTGGGAATTAACTACTAAAAAAGTTCTTGTTCTTGAATATATTGAAGGAATAAAGATTAACGATTTATCTAAACTTGAAAGAGATAATCATAATATAAATAAAATAACTGAGATCGGGACTGAGATTTTCTTTTTACAAGTATTTCGGGACGGTTTTTTTCATGGTGACATGCATCCAGGTAACATATTTATTGATAAAAAAGGAATGCTTGTGCCTATTGATTTTGGAATAATGGGAAGGCTAAATAATAAGGATCGTCAATTCTTAGCACAGTTATTAACATATTTATTAAATAAAAATTATAAAAAAGTTGTAGAGATTCATTCAGAAGCAAATATGCTAGGTAAAGATGTATCTCATGATCACCTTGCTCAAGCTATAAGAGCAATTTCAACACCAATATTAAATAAACCTATAGGACAAATTTCCTTAGCCAAATTATTAGGCCAAATACTTGGTTTATCAAAAGAGTTTGATATTGAAGTTCAACCCCAATTTACTTTATTGCAAAAGACAATGCTAATGGCAGAAGGAACAACAAGACAAATTAATCCTAATATAAATATGTGGGAATTGTCTGGTCCATTAATAGATAAATGGATTAGTGAAACTCATGATCCTTTTAAAACCTTAGAAGACTGGATTCACAAAAATAAAATATTATTATTGAAAATTCCTGAAATAATGCATAAAATTGATAAATTAATTTCAAAAAAAGTGAAATAGTTCATTTTTTTTCAATTATTTCATAAATTAAGTTTATTTAAAGGAAAATAAATTGCATAAAGTTTCAAATTTAATTAATTTGCTCGGTGGCACTGGGATGGTTGCAAAACGTTTGAATATTAAACCGTCTGCAATATCAAATTGGAAAAAATTAAACAAAATACCAAACAATAAAAAAAATGACCTAAAAATGTTAGGTTTAGACATGAATGTTAGAACAGATCAATATTTAACTTCTAAAAATTTTAGTAATTTAGAGGGTAGCGTACTTTTAATTATTTCTGGAGGCATTGCTTGTTATAAATCTCTTGAACTTATAAGACTTTTAAAAAAAACAAACATTCAGCTTGATGTAGTAATAACAAAATCAGCTCAACAATTTATTACACCATTACTTATTACAAGCCTAAATGAAAAAAAATGTTATACAGATTTATTTTCTATTGAAGATGAAACTCAAATGAACCATATAGCACTTGCAAGAAAGCCTGATATAATATTAGTTGCTCCTGCAACTGCTAATATAATAGCAAAAATTGCCAACGGAATAGCTGATGACCTTGCAAGCACAACTTTACTTGCTTCTTATTCCAAAATAATTATAGCTCCTTCAATGAATCCTGTAATGTGGAATAATTTAGCTACAAAAGAAAATTGTCAAAAACTTTTAAATAGAGGTATTTCATTTATTGAACCCGACAGTGGTGATATGGCATGTGGTGAAAGCGGAAATGGCAGACTTCCAGAACCTCAAACTATTTTTAATGAATTACTATCTAAATTAAGCCTGAAAAAAAATACTACATTAAAAGGTACTTCAGTAATTGTTACAGCTGGCCCAACTATCGAAGAAATTGATCCAGTTAGATTTGTTAGCAATAGATCATCTGGCAAACAAGGTTTTGCTATTGCCTCAGAGTTGTCTAATCGTGGGGCTAATGTTACATTAATAACAGGACCAGTAGATATTCCATTACCATTAAATTTGAAAACCATTCAAATTACCACTGCTCAAGAAATGTTTGAGAAAACAATGTCACAACTACCTTCAGATGTTGTTGTATGTACGGCTGCCGTTGCTGATTGGAAATTAATTCCAGAAACACAAAAAAATGAAAAATTTAATCCAAATACTAAAATAAAAAAAACTGATGAGCCTCTTACATTCAAAACAATTAAAAATCCTGATATTATTTCAGAAATAGCCAACAGTAAATCTAAACCAAAACTCATAATTGGTTTTTCTGCAGAAACGGAGAATGTAGTTGAAAACGCAAGAGATAAATTAAAAACTAAAAATATTGATTTAATTATAGCTAATGATGTAAGTAATAATAGAGTTTTCGGCAAAGACTCTAATAAAGTTTATGTAATTGACAAAAAAGAATGTGAAGAATGGCCTGAACAAAACAAAAAATCCGTAGCATTCAAAATAGCTGACAGGATTTGTGATATTTTATCATGTAAATAGCAAAGAATTTGAGATAACTGAGGCTAATATGCTTAACGATGATGATCTAAATAGATATGCAAGACAAGTGATTATTCCAAATTTTGATGAAAATGGTCAAGAAAAGCTTCTAAATACAAAATGTCTGATAGTTGGTGCCGGCGGACTTGGATGTCCAGTTGGGCTCTATACTTCTGCTGCTGGTTTTGGATACATAGAAATTTGGGACGAAGATACTATTGAAATAACAAATCTAAATAGACAAATTGCTCACAAAACTAATAAAATAGGTTATAATAAAGCAGAAAATCTAGCCAAGGAATGTTTAAAGATAAACCCAAATATCACTGTTAGATTTCAATCTAGTAACTTTGATATATCAAAAGATATTAATATTTTTGATATAATTTTTGATTGTTCAGATAATCAAGAAACAAAGTATGCTCTTAACTATTTATCACATAAACATAAAAAAATTTTAATTTCGGCTTCAGCTGTACAAATGGAAGGACAATTATCAGTATTAAAGAGTGGCTTAAATAATACGTTGCCCTGTTATGAATGTATTTTTCCCAAAACTTCAGAAAAAGCTCCGATTACAAACTGTAGAGAAGCTGGCATAATCGGATCCATAACTGCTTTTATTGCCAGCATGCAAGTAAGTGAGGCTATAAAAGAAATTGCTCTTTTAAATTACCCTTCAATTGCCGGATATTTAATTTTATATGATGGATTTTCTCAAAGCCTAGACAAAATTAAAGTTACTAAAAAAAATAATTGTCTTATATGCTCAAATTAACTTTTTTAAAAACGTTAACACGACATTATTTCCTATGAAATCAACTTTCTTAACATTATTATTGGTAATCTTTTTTTCTCAAACAGGTCTTCCTGAAAGCTATATGCCTAAAGACAAAATAAATGGGAGTGGCTTGAAGATACCTAGAGTCGTATCTTTAAAAAATTCCTTAACTTTCATGAGATCAGGACCTGGAAGAAAATATCCTGTTATTTTTGAAATAAGACAAAAAGGGTATCCCTTAAAAATTACTGCTGAATTTAATAATTGGAGAAAAGTTGTCACTTCTGATAAATTAACTGGCTGGATACATACCCAACTTCTTTCATCTTTTAGAACGGGTATAATTTTAGACACTATTTTATTAAAAAAAACACCTTCAGACAAGAGTGAAGCAAAAGCAAAACTGCTACCTAAGCTAATAGTAAATATTATAAGATGTGATCTGAAATGGTGTAAAATAGAAATTATTAAAGAAAAAACTNACTCAGGATGGATCAAAAAAAAATCTGTTTGGGGAGCTTTATTAAAATAATTTAGAAAATAAGTTTTATTTATCATAAATAAGTCATAATGTATGTGTAATTTATAAAAAATTATTTTAGGATTTATATTTTGTCTTTATTTAAAAATTCATTTGACTATGAAGAGTTAATTAACTGTGCTAAGGGTAAACTAGCAGGGTTAAATTTTCCAAAACTGCCACTCCCTCCAATGTTAATGTTCGATGAAATTACAAGCATAACTGAAACTGGTGGCGCCTATAATAAAGGATCAGCTCACGCAACCTTTAATATCACTCCTGACAAATGGTTTTTTGAATGTCATTTTGAAAATGATCCTGTAATGCCTGGTTGCTTAGGTATGGATGCATTATGGCAGCTTCTGGGCTTTTCTTTAGGTAATATGGGTGGAAGAGGAAAAGGAAGAGCAATCTCTGTAGGAGAGGTTAAATTTTCTGGGCAAATTTTACCAAGTGCAAAAAAAGTAGAATACTTACTCGATTTCAAACGAATTATTATGAGGAAACTAATATTAGGTATTGCAGATGGTAAAGTTGTTTGCGATGACAAAACTGTTTTTGAGGCATCTGATATTAGGGTTGGACTTTTTCAAGATTGAATTAAAACATAAAAGTAGGATTTAATATCATGAATAAAAAAAGAGTAGTCATTACTGGGATGGGTATTGTTAGCTCTATCGGCAACAATGTAAATGAAGTTAAAGATTCTTTGATTAATCAAAAATCAGGTATCGTCCATGCCCCTACTTACAAAGAAATGGGATTTAGAAGTCAGATTCATGGAGAAGTAAAGCTAAACTTAGAAGATCATGTAGACAAAAAACAACTAAGGTTTATGGGTGCTGGTGCAGCTTACTCCGTTCTTGCGATGGAACAAGCTATTAAAGATTCTGGCTTATCTCCAGAAGAAGTATCTAATCCCAAAACAGGACTTATAGCTGGGTCAGGCGGACCAAGTACCGTTAACCTACTTCAATCATTTGATATAGCTAGAGAAAAAGGTCCAAAAAGAGTTGGGCCTTTTATGGTCCCAAGATGCATGAGTTCATCCGTATCAGCATGTATTGCTACGTTTTTCAAAATTAAAGGTGTTAACTTTTCAATTACCTCTGCATGTTCTACATCGGCACACTGTATTGGAATAGGTGCAGACCAAATTAAATATGGAAATCAAAATATTGTTTTTGCAGGTGGGGGAGAAGAGTTAGATTGGACTTTATCTGTTCTATTTGACGCAATGGGTGCAATGTCTAGTAAATATAATGATACACCTGAGTTAGCTTCAAGACCTTATGATATCAACAGAGATGGCTTTGTTATCGCTGGTGGTGGAGGCATGCTAGTTTTAGAAGAGCTTGAACATGCAAAGGCGCGAGGAGCTAAAATCTATGGAGAAATAGCAGGTCATTGCGCAAACTCTGATGGACATGATATGGTTGCACCTAGTGGAGAAGGTGCAGTAAGATGTATGAAAGAAGCATTATTGGATACAGATCAAAAAGTTGATTATATTAACGCCCACGGTACAAGCACTCCAGTGGGTGATATGCAAGAACTGCATGCTGTAAAAGAAGTTTTTAAAGAATATCAAAACCTACCTAAGTTAACCAGCACGAAATCACTAACTGGGCACTCATTAGGAGCCACTGGAGTTCAAGAGGCAATATATACACTAATAATGATGAATAATAATTTTATTTCTGGTTCCTCAAATATTCAAAATGATGACCCTGATATAGGTTCAATAGAAATACCGAGAAAAACTATTCAAAATATAGATATTAACTTAGCACTTTCAAATTCTTTTGGGTTTGGTGGAACAAACGCATGTCTTGCTTTTTCAAAGTTTAATTAGAGAGAAACAAAAATGTCAATAATGAAGGGTAAAAAAGGAATAGTGATGGGTGTAGCAAACGAACGCTCCATTGCTTGGGGTATTGCAAACATATTAGCTCAACAAGGTGCTGAAATAGCATTCACTTATCAAAATGAAGGGTTTAAAAAAAGACTGATTCCGTTAATGGATTCTATAAAGTCTAATATTTGTTTTGAATGTGACGTTTCAAAAGATAAAAATGATGAAAATTCAATAGAACATTTATTCGGAAAAATTTCAGAGATATGGAATAATATAGATTTTGTTGTTCATGCTTTAGCCTACTCAGATAAAGAGGAATTAAAAGGAAAATATGTTAATTGTAGTAGAGAAAACTTTTTAAACTCACTTGATATATCAGCATTTAGTTTTACAAGAACAGCAAAATCTGCGTTTCCTCTTATGACAAAAAATGGTGGAAGTTTATTAACTCTTTCTTATCTAGGCGCAGAAAGAACAACACCAAATTATAATGTCATGGGCGTAGCGAAATCTGCTCTAGAAGCGTCTATAAAATATTTAGCAATGGATTTAGGCAAAAGTAATATTAGAGTTAACGCAATATCTGCAGGTCCAGTAAAAACTCTTGCTGGTGCAGCCATATCAGGAGCAAGACACGTTTACAGATATTCAGAAAATGTTGCCCCTCTTAATTTCAATCCTGAGTTAGAGGAAATTGGAAATTCGTCTTTATACTTATTGTCAGAATTATCTTCAGGTGTCACTGGAAACATCCATCACGTCGATGGTGGCTTACATAGTGTTGGAATTCCAAAGTCAGAAGACTTAGAATAATAAAAATTATTTATTTTTCCAGTTAGGCTTTCTTTTCTCAGAAAAAGCTTCCATTCCTTCCACATGGTCATCAAGTGCAAAAGTTGAATAAAATAAAGCTCTTTCTGAACGAATACCTTCTTCAAGGGTTGTTTCATAAGCAACGTTAACGGCTTNTTTAGCTAATTTGGCTAAAGGTTTTGATTGGTTAGCAATTTTAGTTGCTATTTCCTTAAGAGAAATTTCATATTCACTATCCTTAAATACTTTTGCTACTAAACCACAATTTTCTGCATCATTAGCTGAAATCATGTCACCAGTAAGAACTGCTAACATAGCTTTCGATTTTCCAATTGATCTGGTTAATCTTTGTGATCCACCTGCCCCAGGTATAGCACCAATATTTATTTCAGGCTGTCCAAATTTTGCATTCTCTGAAGCTATGATAATGTCACACATCATAGCTAACTCACAACCACCACCAAGAGCATACCCTTTAACACCAGCAATTATTGGTGTTTGAATCTTTGGAATATCGAGCCAGCCATTCTCAATATACCTTGATTCTGATACAGAAGAGTAATTAAGTTTCACCATTTCTTTTAGATCTGCTCCTGCTGCAAAAGCTTTCTCAGATCCAGTTAAAACTATACACCCTATACTCGTATCTCTGTCAAATTTTTCAGCAGCTTCTTTTATTGCTAAAATAAAACCAGCAGACAAGGGGTTAAGTTTGTTTTCATGATTTAATTGAACCCATCCTACTCCATTTTCAGACCAAGATTTCACCCATTCTGTTTTAACGACTACATTATTCATAACAATCTCATCCAACTTTTATTCAATTAGTCTTCTTTTTTATCTTCTATGTTTTCACCTGTCTCTTGGTTAACACGTTTCATAGATAACTTTACTTTACCTCTATCATCAAAACCAATAACCTTTACCTTTACACTATCACCTTCTTTACAAATGTCAGTTGTTTTTTCTGTTCTAGCATTTTGTAATTCAGAAATATGGACTAGCCCATCTTTAGTACCAAGAAAATTTACAAAGGCACCAAAATCTACTGTTTTTACAACTTTACCATTATATATCACGCCTAACTCAGCTTCAGCAACAATATCATTTATTTTCTTTTGTGCAGCTAGTGAAGACTCTGTATCAGATGCAGCTATTTTAATGGTACCGTCATCTTCTATATCTACTTTAGCTCCAGTTGATTCACATATCTCTCTAATCATTTTTCCACCAGGCCCAATAACATCACGAATTTTCTCTAATTTTATTTTCATTGTTGTTATCTTTGGCGCTGTGTCCGCTAAAGTCTCTCTAGATGAACCTATAGCCTTTGCCATTTCATTTAAAATATGAATTCTACCGTCTTTAGCTTGATCTAAAGCTATTTTCATAATTTCTTTCGTAATTGATGTGATTTTAATATCCATTTGAAGACTTGTTATTCCATCTTCAGTACCTGCAACTTTGAAATCCATGTCACCTAAATGATCTTCGTCACCTAATATATCTGATAGAACAGAAAAATCTTTTTTCTCTTTTATCAATCCCATAGCTATTCCTGCAACGGGCTTTTTTATTGGAACACCTGCGTCCATTAAGGCTAAAGAAGTGCCACATACCGTAGCCATAGAAGAAGAACCATTAGATTCTGTAACTTCTGAAACAACTCTTACGGTATAAGGAAAATCTTCGCCAGAAGGTAACAATGGATTAACCGCTCTCCACGCCAGTTTTCCATGACCAACTTCTCTTCTTCCTGGAGAACCGACCCTTCCAGCCTCACCAACAGAATAAGGAGGAAAATTATAATGTAACATAAATTTGGATCGGTATTCACCTTCCAAAGCATCAATTATCTGCTCATCTTGACCTGTTCCTAAAGTCGCTACGACTAATGTTTGAGTTTCACCTCTAGTAAAAAGAGAAGAACCATGTGATCTAGGTAAAGTGCCTACTTCTGCAATAATTGGTCTTACAGTTTTTGTGTCTCTTCCATCAATTCTTTTTTTAGTTTTTAAAATATTTCCTCTTACAATTTCAGCTTCAGCCTCTTTTGTTAATGAAGAAGCTAAAGATGTATTTAGGTTATCACCAAATTCTACTAAAATTTCACCTCTGATTTCAGATAGCATTTTTGAACGCTTTGACTTATCCATTTCTTTGTAAGCTTTTTCAAAGCTTTTCTTAAATGGTTTAATAATTTTTAAATAATAGTCTTTTTCATCAGGTTCTGCCGGTAATGGACGAGGCTCCTTTGCGGCAACTTCAGCCAAGTCAATAATTGCTTTTATAACATCTTCCATTTCTTTATGACCAAAATCTACCGCTCCTAACATGATTTCTTCTGACAACTCTGATGCCTCAGATTCAACCATTAAAACGCCTTCGTTAGTCCCTGCGACAACCAAGTCTAGATTTGCGCTTTGCATTTGCTCAACAGTGGGATTTAAAATATAATTATTTCCATCCCAGCCAATCCTACAAGCTCCTATTGGTCCCATAAAAGGTAAGCCTGATATTGTTAAAGCAGCCGATGCTCCTATTAATGCAACAATATCAGGGTCATTTTCCATGTCATGAGCTAATACAGTTACAATAACTTGAGTTTCGTTTTTATAGTTTTTATGAAATAGTGGTCTAATTGGTCTATCTATTAATCTTGAAACTAATGTTTCTTTTTCTGATGGTCTTCCTTCTCTTTTAAAAAAACCTCCAGGGATCCTTCCAGCAGCAAATGTTTTTTCTTGATAGTTAACAGTTAATGGGAAAAAATCTATTCCGGGTTTTGCTGATGAAGCACCAACTGCTGTGCATAAAACTGTAGTTCCACCATAAGAAACCATCACAGCTCCATCTGCCTGTCTAGCAACTTTTCCTGTTTCAAATGTTAAGGTTCTACCACCCCAAATTATTTCTTTTCTATAAACTTCAAACATAATGCTTTCCTCTAACTTTTAAAACCTTGATGCTAATTACTTCAGCTATAATAAGCTAAATATATTAAACGAATTTATCTTCGTAAACCTAGCTTTTTAATTAAATCTGAATAACGATTTTCATTTTTATTTTTTATGTATTTCAATAAATTTCTTCTTTGACCAACCATACTAAGCAGTCCACGACGAGATCCAAAATCTTTTTTATGTGTTTTTAAATGCTCTGTAAGGTTTTTTATTCTTTCAGTCAAAATTGCAACTTGCACGTCTGCAGAACCTGAGTCGGTTTCATTGCTACCAAAGTCTTTAATAATTTCAATTGTTTTGTCTTTTTCAATCGACATCGTAATTTCCTTTCTATTAAAAATTTATTATACGAGCAGGCTTAACTTTTCCATCTTCAATTTTTATAAGAGCTATTAACTTTTTGTTACAAATAGCACAAATTTTTTCAAATGCATTATAATTTGGATACTTTAGTTCAAAATTTTTTATGAATTGTAATGACTCAAATTTGATTTTTTGACCTTGTTTAACTTGCCTCGCTTCTATTTCGTTTAAAACTAATGCCGGGATGTCGTCTAGCACAGTTTCGATTGGTAATAATTTATCTAAAACCGATGGACTATGTATTATTTCTTTAGAAAAATCTATAAAAATCGTATCTTTTTCATCAAAAGTACCAACTGACAACCTTCTTAGACTCATTATATGCCCTTTTGTATTAAGTTTTTCTGCTATATCCCTAGCTAATGATCTAACATATGTACCTTTACCACAGGTAACTTCAAATTCCGCTGAATTAACATCAATAATTTTTTTTAAAGTCAAATTGTAAACTTTTATTTTTCTCAGTTTATGTTCTATTTCAATTTTTTGTCGGGCCAATTTATAAGAACGCTGTCCATTAATTTTAATTGCAGAATAGAGTGGTGGTTTTTGAAATACATTACCAATAAAACAATTAAGAATGCTTGTTATCTCTTTATGTGTAGGCCGAGCTTTTGATATCTCTAAAACCTTACCTTCTGAATCATCTGTTTCTGTTGACACACCCCACTTGATTATGAAAGCATATTTTTTCTCTTTGCTTTGAACAAGCGATATAACTTTTGTTGCTTCTCCAATAGCAATTGGTAAAATACCTGTAGCTAAAGGGTCAAGTGTCCCCCCGTGACCAACCTTTTTAAGGTTTAATATTTTAGAAATTTTAGTTACAACTTGCCTAGATGTAATACCAGCTTGTTTGTCAACTATGATCCAACCATTAATATTTTTTTTAATAATAGCCCTCACATATGTAATATTTAAAATTAATTTTTAATTTTGTGTAAAATTTGATCTATATGTTTGGCATATTCAAAAGAATTATCAATTATAAAATTAATTTTTGGAATTTGTCTTAAGGTAATGCCACTTGAAATTAATTTTTTAATATGATTTTTCACTTTATTTAGGCTGTCAATCACTTCAAGTTTTTGTTTCCCACCTAAAGGCATTACATACACCTTTGCATTTTTTAAATCAGAACTAACATCGACTTCAGTTATTGTAATATTATTAGTCTCTAGTATTTGGTCATAAAATGTTTCACGGTGCAATGCATTAGATATTAAATGTCTCAATTCTTCACCAACCTTTAACTGCCTTTGAGACTTTATTGTATTGTCTTTTTTTTTTTTGCCCGATTTATAATCAAAATTATTTTTCATAATATAATTAACCAGCTTTCTTATCAACCGAATCTAAACTTCTTGCTACCTCTTTTACTTCAAAACATTCCAAAACGTCACCTTCCTGAATGTCATTATAATTTTCAAACCCCATTCCACATTCGTTACCTTCACGAACCTCTTTTACTTCGTCCTTAAATCTCCTTAATGTTTTAAGCATTCCTTGATGAATTACTGTGTTGTCTCTTAAAAGTCTAAAGCTACATCCTCTTTTTACTATTCCTTCAGTGACGAAACATCCAGCAATTTTACCTATTTTGGACACTGAAAAAACTTTTTTAATTTCACTGTAGCCTATGAAAGTTTCTTGCATGTCAGGATCTAACATACCTGTAAGTGCTAATTTTGTGTCTTCAATTAATTCATAAATGATTGAATGGTATCTTATTTCTACGTTATCTCTTCTTGCTAAATCTCTAGCCTGTGGGATTGCCCTAACATTAAACGCAAATACCAAGGCAGAAGATGCAGCNGCTAATGATATGTCTGATTCACTAATTGCTCCAACTGCTCCAGATAATACTCTAACCTTAACTAATGAATTNCCTAATTTATCTAAAGCGACTTTTATAGCTTCCAGCGATCCATGAACATCTGACTTTATAATAACTGGTAATTCTGAAGACTCCCCTGCTTGAATGTTTGCTAACATTTGTTCNACAGATCCTCTTGCCGTTAATGTAGCTTCTTTTTCTTTAGATTTTCTTGATCTATACTCAGCAATTTCTCTTGCTCTAGACTCAGTTTCTACAACATGGGCTAAGTCACCAGCATTTGGTGTTCCAGATAAGCCCAAAACCTCTACAGGAGTCGAAGGACCAGCTTTATGAATCCTTTTTCCACTATCATTTAATAAAGCCCTAACCTTACCTGATTCACTACCAACTACTATTATATCACCAACATTAAGTGTGCCAGACTTTACTAACATTGTGATAACTGAGCCCTTACCTTTTTCCACTTTTGATTCTATAACAACGCCATTAGCGTTAATAGTAGCGTCACTTTTTAATTCCATTAATTCTGCTTGCAATTCTAGGGCATCTATTAAATTGTCTAGACCCAATTTAGTTTTAGCAGAAACATCAATACACTGAATATCACCACCCATTTCCTCAGGGATTAATTCATGCTGAAGTAATTCTGTTCTCACTTTTTGAGGATTGGCTTCAGGTTTGTCACACTTGTTTACTGCAACAATTATAGGGCACGACGCAGCTTTAGCATGTTTAATTGCTTCTACAGTTTGTGGTTTAATTCCATCATCTGCAGCAACAACTAAAATAACAATATCAGTAACATTAGCGCCTCTTGCTCTCATTTCAGTAAACGCTTCATGTCCAGGGGTATCAATAAAAGAGATTTTTGAATTTGATTTACTTGTTATTTGATAAGCACCTATATGTTGGGTTATTCCACCAGCTTCTCCATCTGCTACCTTAGTTTGTCTTAAAGCATCCAATAAAGATGTTTTTCCATGATCAACATGACCCATTATTGTAACAATAGGAGGTCGAGAGGTTAAATTTTCTGGATTATCTTCTTGAATAGTTAAATCTAATTCAACATCTGATTCCGATACTCTTTTTGGTTTATGCCCAAATTCTGTTGTAATTAATTCAGCTGTCTCTCCATCAATTACTTCAGTTGCTGTGGCCATAATTCCGTTTTTCATTAATTCTCTAACAATGTCCGCTGTTCTTTCAGTCATTCTATTTGCTAGTTCAGAAACGGTTATCGTATCAGGTATTATAACTTCTCTAAATTGTTTTACAGCTGGCGTTTGGTCAGCCTGCATTCTTGCTTTTTCACGCCTTCTTTTTATTGATGCAAGGGATCTAACTCTTACGTTCTCTGAGTCTAATGCTCGAGCAATAGTAATTTTACCTTGTCTTTTCTCGTTACCTCCTCTATTCCAAATAGTCTTTTTAACATTTTCTTTGTAAGCTTCTCTATCTTGGGTTTTATTTGCTGTCCATACCTTGGTATTACCTGGAACTGTTTCGTCATCGGCTAATTTTTGTCTATCTTTTTCAGCCTGTAAAGCGGCTTCTTCAGCTTTTTTAACTTCTATTTGGGCTTGCTTTTGTTCATCCTCAATTTTTTTTATTTCTAAAATTTCATTCGTCTCGGCTTTTCTTCTTGCTAATACTTTATCTTTAGGAGCTAAACTAGATGCTGCCTCAGCTGCTTCTTGAGCATTAGCAGCGATACGAGCTTCCTCAATTTTAGTTTGTTCAATTTTTTCTATAGCTATAGTTTCAGCTTCAGCTGCAGTTTTTGCAAGACCTTCTTGTAACATTTTACTTCTAGAATGAATTTCTTTAGCGCTTAAACCAGATCTTGTTTCCGGATTAGGTGTTTGTCTAGATATATCATTTATAGGGGTTCTATTAACTGGTCTTTTTGTTCTTTTGACTTCAACTTGAACAGTGCTTCTTCCTGATCTAGCATTAGTTGTAACACTGCTAGGCAGTTTAGAAGATGGAATAGGTTTTTTTAAAGTTAGTTTACCTCCTAAAGAAAGGCTTAATTTTTTTCTTTCGCCACTTGATTTTTCTTCCATAGTATTAATCCCTAAACTCATTCAGTTGGTAAATTATTTTTCTGAATCTATTTCTGAAAACCAATGTTCTCGTGCTTTCATGATTGTTGAACCAGCATCATCTTCATTTGCAAAAACGTCCTTACCTAAAATATTAAACAGCTCTTCACTATCTAATTCTGCCAAGCCATCTAATGTTATAATTCCATTTTCAGCTAAAGTTAAAATACTTTGTTTAGTTAAGTTAGCAAAATCATATAAATCTTTTTTTACTTTTAATTTTTTTATTGATTTTTCAACTCGCTCATTTTCAAGTTTGACAAAGTTTTTTGCTCTATTGCTAAGTTCTGAAGCTAAATCCTCATCAAACCCTTCTATATTGGTTAATTCATCTAATGCTGCATCTGCTATATCAGATATAGTAGCAAAACCTTCGCTGACCATCAGATGAGCAATAACGTCATCAATGTCAAGAGCGTCAATAAAAATTTTTGTTCTTTCAGTAAACTCAACTTGTCTTTTTTCTGATTCTTCTGCTTCTGTAAGTATGTCTACGTACCAACCAGTTAATTGTGAAGCTAATCTTACATTCTGACCCCTTCTGCCAATAGCTAATGAAAGTTGATCATCAGGCACAACAACTTCCATTCTACCAGCATCTTCGTCCATAACAACTTTTGAAGGAATAGCTGGAGCTAAAGCATTAATAACTAAAGTAACAGAATCCTCCGACCAAGGAATTATTTCAATTTTTTCACCTTGTAACTCACTAACTACCGCTTGAACTCTAGAACCTCTCATACCAACGCACGCACCGACCGGATCAATGCTTGGATCGTTTGAAAATACAGATATTTTTGCTCTACTACCTGGTTCTCTTGCAACACTTTTAACGACTATAATGCCATCATATATCTCAGGAACTTCTTGTGTGAATAAAGCTGCCAAAAAATCATTAGAAGATCTTGATAAGAATATTTGAGCCCCCCTAGTTTCTTGGGTAACATCCACTATAAAAGATCTTAATCTATCTCCAGGCCTTAGTTGTTCTCTTGGAATCATTTGATCCCGTTTTATTATTGCTTCACCCCTACCTAGGTCAATTGTTACTGAGTGGTTTTCAACTCGTTTGATGGTTCCAACTACTATTTCACCTATTCGATCTTTATATTCATGAAATTGTCTTTCGCGCTCAGCTTCTCTTACTTTTTGAGAAATAACTTGTTTAGCTGTTTGTGCAGCAATTCGACCAAAATCTATTGGAGGAAGGGCTTCTTTGTAAAAATCTCCAATTTGAAGTGTTAGTTTTCTCCTTTGTGCTTCACCAAAAGTCATTTGTGTTAATTGATTTTCAATAGTTTCAACTACTTCTGTAAATTGAGCAATATTTATGGAACCGTTTTTTCTATCTATATTTGCCCTAATATCTCTTTCCAAGCCATATTTAGACCTTGCTGCTTTTTGAATAGCTTCTTCCATTGCTAAAATAACTTCTTCTTTATCAATAGATCTTTCTCTAGACACGGCTTCAGCAACTTGAATAAGTTCTAATCTAGGTATGGATTTTAATTCCATTTTATTTCCTTATATAATTATTTATAATTTAGTTAATTTGCTTGTTCTCAATAGCCCAGTTGATATCAATATTCGCTTTGTCAATTTCTGGGAAATCAATATTCATTTCAAATTCGTCGGTTTTTAGAATTATTAAATTTTTTTCGTCAACACCTCTTAAGAAACCAATATGACTTTTTTTACCCATGAAAGGTTCTTTCAATATTATTTTAACTTTATTTCCTTTAAGCCATTTGTAATCATCTAATATTGTTAAGGGCCTATCCAAGCCTCCTGATGAAACCTCTAATATGTAACTCGAACTTATTGGATCATCAACTTCTAAATACGAGGATATTTGCTTACTTAAAAAAGTACAATCCTTAATATCCATCTCCCTATCTTTAATTCTCTCGGCCATAATCTGCAATGTTTTTTTACCACTTGCGTTAATCACTTTAACACGAATGAGGTGATAGCCCAAAACTTTCAATCTTGTAAATAATAAGTCCCTAATATTATTTTCAATCATGTAACTTTTAAACTCGTCAAAATAAAAAAAAATGAGCTATAAAGCTCACTATAATCATTATAATTTTAATTTAATAAAAAATCAATAACTTTGGATGCTTGTAGTTAGTTTATCCT
>JGI20159J14440_10000035_pt1 | contig 78554 bp, 58 predicted proteins | sample COG_09_FD_14440 | JGI IMG/M metagenome (IMG submission 14440) | reverse complement strand
TTGAGTAGATTGATTCAAGTCGTTTGAAAAAGTGATTATATAGCTTCCTCGTATTATATTTTCAGGTAATGCCAAACTTTTGCAATTTAAAACATGATTAAGAAATAGAAGTTCCCCAATGTTATTATATATACGAATGACCCCAGAAAATGATTTGGTAAAATGAACCTTTCCATTCGTTTCAATTGGATTTGGATAGCATAAAACACCTTTGTTCAAGTATTCTTCAATTGAATTCTGGAGATTAATCTTACACAATCCTGCGTTGAAAGTACCCACCCAAATATTTTGTAACTCATCGATTTTAATTGAAAGGACGTAATCATCAGGTAGTTCAGAATTCAGTGTGTTCAGATACTGCCACGATTCCCCATCTTTAAAAATAAGGCCTGAGACCTCTGAACCAATGACAAGTTCATCACCCATAAATTGAAGACAATTTAATGCGTTTGAGGGCAACCCGGAATTTAGATTATTAAAATTATTCCAAGGCCCTCCCACGTCAGTGTCATATACCAATCCAGCAGCAGGTGAAAGAAACCAGGGCTGACCATTTCCATCAATTTCAATTGCAACAACAGAATTGTCAGGCAAGTCTGAGTTAATTATGGTGTATTCGTTGTACTGATTTAAAGAATCAAAATAAATAATACCGCCATTTATTGTTCCGACATATTTTTCATTGTGAGTACCTATTTGAACTGAGGTTATATTGTTGGTAAGTAAATTATTGTCCTGCATGTTCCAATGTTCCCAGTTGGTTCTATCATACATAAATAACCCTTCAGTAGTTGAAATCCATATATTGCTCAATTGATCTATGTTTATGTCCCTGATAAGATTATCCAGTAGCCCGGAATTTGAAACATTAAAATTCTCCCAATTGGATCCATCGTAAGAAAACAATCCTCCATTTACTGTTCCAATCCAAATGATTGAGTCCCCATCCGCTTTTAGTGCTCGGATATCATCGCTATATAAAGGAGAATTATTTGAATCAAATATTTCCCATTGATTGTTTATGAATCGAGCCAATCCAGCATCAGTACCAATCCATAAGCCATTATTTTGAAGCTCAATACATCTTACTGTATTGAATGGGATTTCGGAGTTTTCTGTATTATAATTTGTAATGACTTGAGATTCTAAATCTGTAATTGAAATCAGAAAACAACAAATAATTTTTAAAACTGCTCTTGCACTATTCATTGGTTTTGATGAATCTCTTTGTGTGAGATTTTCCGTCATGATTAAATCGTACGGAATACATTCCAGAAGCAAGTTTTTTAATTTTTACTGGATGTTTATTACTTCCTTTAGTATCATCAAAAGTCATTTTCAATATTTCATTGCCTAATTGATCATAAACTGACAATTGGACTTGAGATGAGCTTAGTAATGCATATGAAACTTCAAAAGAACCATTGTTAGGGTTTGGAGATAATGTCAGGCTATTTTGAAATGAAATCTCATCAATGTCTAGACATGGTTCTACTACAGCATCAACAGCAACGAGATCACTTGAGCAACCATTTTCTGAAGCTTGGACATAAAAGGTTGTAGTTGTTGATATCGGTGGAGTCGTAAAGGAATTCCCTGTGCCAAGAATATTGTTATTTGCATCTAGCCATGTTAAGTCACCTATTCCTGATGCGGTTAAGGATGCAATTCCAGAATTACATATAGTATCGCCTATTACAGTAGGATCAGACATGTTTTGAATAGTGGCATCAACGGGAACCATGTCGCTTATACATCCATTATCAGATGCTTGGACATAATATGTCGTTGTTTGAGAAATTATAGGTGTAGAGAAGGTACTGCCAGTTCCTAATACAGTTCCACTTGCATCCATCCATGTTAGACTTCCTATTCCTGAAGCTGACAAAATTGCACTTCCTGAATTACAAACCAGATCACCTGAAACAACTGGGTCAGACATGCTTTGAACTGTTGCATCAACTGGTACCATGTCGCTTATACATCCATTATCAGATGCCTGCACATAATAAGTTGTAGTTTGCGAAATAGTAGGTGTAGAGTAGGTGCTTCCGATTCCTAAGATGGTACCATTTGCATCCATCCATGTTAGGTTTCCTATTCCAGTAGCCGACAAACTCGCACTTCCAGAATTGCAGACGATATCTCCTGAAACAATCGGATTATCAATATTAGGAGCCATACTAACAATTACTGGTACTTGGTTACTGGTACAAGTTCCATTTTCCGTTAAGACCTCCCAATCATAGAAGTAGTAATAATATGAAGAGCTTGAGGTTGCTCCTACAATTGACAACACATCTTCCAGGACGTATGGAAAAGTCGCAGAATTATTATTTCTGTACAAACCTCCTGAAGGAAGACTCGTAGCAACCAACTCATGGTCATATCCCGCAGGGACTGCAAAGTTTAGTTGAATTCGGCTAGCACCAGCAGGAACGGTTACAGTTGTCGATTCTAAAACTGCACCGCCACTTTCATGAAGTTCAACTGTAATATCTCCTCCATTTAGTGCATACACTAACGTGCTTTCAAGTGTGAATGGGNCATACGCATGAAAGATATTTCCTTGAGAAGAGGTNAGGTATCCTCCACCACCAATTCCATTCGTATGGGGTTCAGCATAAAGAGTATTTGTATAGTAATCTGTATTATTTACATAATATGTTGTACTATTATTTAAAACTCCAGTAGTATAATTNTCACCAATAGAAATCAATGTTCCATTCTCATCAAACCATTCAACTTCTCCTGAAGATATAGTCTCAAGTGTTACTGAATTCCCTGGGCAAATCTCTGCATTTGTGACTGTTGGAGGGGTAGGCACAACACTATTTATTTCATAAGGCAGTGATGTCGCTGTTCCGCAGTAGTTAGTCACAGTACATTCGTATGATCCCGCTTGACTGACCACAATGGTTTGAGTATCTTCACCCGTACTCCATAGATAGTCTGTTCCTGCTGATGCTGTGAGTTCAATTGTTTGACCTGTGCATAAATTATTCGATTCATTTGTGCTTATTGTTGGCAGCGCTCCTGAATTTTGCGGAAGCTGCATTGTTAAAGTGACAGGAACAGCAGTGTAGTTGTTGTCTTCATATTCCTCTTGGAAGTAATTGTTTTTGTCAACCTCCATAACAATATAATAATCGCCATTGCAGGTATTAGGTGGTATATTAATCCACATTCCATCTAGCCATTTTCCGTATACATCAGTCCATCCAGAAGATATGCCTTGTTCCACAATAGAACAATTGTAGTTTCCTCCTCCTAAATTCCAATTTGAAAAATTTGAGTTAGCCATTACGTTTCCACCGTTATACACCGTGTTATCATCTCTACAATGACCATAATATGTGCTCCCTGTACTGCTACCGCATTGTCCGTAATCCATTAAACAAAAGCCTATTTTGGCACCATCTCCTACAATAGGCCAGTTTAACGGATGGGGATCTGATGTTTGAATTCTCAATGTCATCACTGCCCAGTCATCTACATGGTTGTGTCCATGACTTTCATGGTAGGTCATGCTTCCAGTCCATGTGTCTTGATAAGACATAGTGTTTCCGTCTTTTATATATATTCTTTGGAGTAACATTTGTTTTGGATTGTCAACACCATTTGGACAAGTAAATGTTCCACTTGAAGAAACTCCATAGATTGTATCATTTCCGCAGATAAAGGCACGATTACCATTGGAATCCTGACCTCTAACGGTAAATGACCCATGTCCTATATTGGGTGTAGATCCAGTAACACGAAGTCGGCCATCATCTGGACCTTGATTATTATAATTTTGTCCAGCGCCGGTTTGTGGGTATTCTGTCCATCCATTATCTGATATTCCTTTCCAAGATGCGGTAATATCGGGTAAAAGCAAGCAATTATTAGTTCCGTCTACGCATTCACACGAGGTGGCATTAGTTGTTGTGCATTGAGAAAACACAAGACCATTAAAGAATAGTATTACAAAAAGTGGAAGTATAAGTTTCATAGTAATTAGGTTTGTTCTTAAAAATACAAAAACCAAAACAGTCTTCATAATTTTTTAGCAATAGATACTATGGTGCAGATGTAAATTAATTTAAATTTGAAGTCATGAAGGGAACAAAAATCTACAGCATTTTAAAACTGAAGTGCCCTCAATGTCACGAGGGTGACTTTTTTGAATCTCATCTATATGATTTAAAAAAGCTAGGACATGTTTTAGAGGAGTGTTCTAATTGTAAAGCCAGTTATGTTCCTGAGCCAGGTTTTTATTTTGGTGCAATGTACGTCTCTTACGGACTTGGTGTAGCATTATTTGTTTCCATATGGGCAAGTGCCAATTGGTTTTTTGAAGAGGTTTCGGTTGGTTTACAGATTACATTGGTTATCGGATCGATATTTCTCTTCGGTCCATTTATTTATGCATTATCTAAAATAATTTGGGCAAATATGTTTATTCATTACAAAGAAAATGATGCTAAATGATTACCTTGCTTTCTGAAATGAACTAAATAAATCTTTGAATATTCACTAACTCTCACCACAAATGATAAACTCAGTTAAGCACAAAGCAAAACTCATTAAATTGACTTCATTGTTTATCTTTGGTATGTCTGCATTATTTGTACATGCTCAAGAAACCATTATTGATGTAAGTCCCGATGAGGTAATTGTTGCAACCTCAACAGCATACCCGATAGACTTCGGAGATGATGGATCGATTGAATTTGTTTTTCGTGTTCAGGAAATGAGTGGTGATACCTTATTGGGTGGGCAGCCCTCAACTTATGATGGCGCAAGTTCAATTGTCGAATGTTTGAACGGACAACCCGTTGGAGAAACAGCGAATGGTGTTTTTACGTTATCGAATTTTTCTGGAGGAGGAACCGTTTCTTCGTCAAGTGAATTTGGAACAGATGAAAGTTACCCTCTTGGAATTAATCTTTTAATTGACGCAGGTATTGGGATTTTTCCCTATGTATATGGTAGCTTTTTGGGTATGAATAATCAGTTTTTAGGAGTGCGTTTCACTTCGGGTACAGATACCCATTACGGCTGGATTGAATTATCTGTCAGTTCAGGAGCTGATACCATAACTGTTCATTCATACGGATACGACGAAACGCCGGGGCAAATGATTGATGTAGGAGGTATAGGAGCCGTTTCTGGCTTTGAAAATGATGAGTTTAGAATATGGAGCCAGTCAGAAAGTTTAAATATTTCGGTCACCGAAAAATCCTTAGGAAAAGATTTTAAAGTCATTTCCTTGTCTGGAAATGTAGTTTATTCTGGAAAGATTCAGGANTTGAATACACAAATTGATACTTTTCATGTTCCTCANGGAGTATACCATGTATTGATTGATAGCGCAACTTCATCTGTATATAGAAAGGTATACAATCATTAGATTATCTCATATATTATTTTTGATGTTTTCTTGTCTTTCGTTGTCATAAAATCTGACATTTAGACATAATTCTGTCCTCTCTTTTGCTTTTTTGTCATAATTAGGGACTCTATTTTGCTGTGGCATATTAATTGACAATTATTTGAAAAAAATAATATTATGGGAAAAATAATAGGAATTGACTTAGGAACGACGAATTCATGCGTTTCGGTCATGGAAGGAAACGAACCTGTCGTTATAGCAAATTCAGAAGGAAAGAGAACAACACCTTCAGTAGTAGCTTTTGTTGAGGGTGGTGAACGAAAAGTAGGGGACCCTGCTAAAAGACAAGCCATTACCAATCCGACCAAAACAATATATTCAATCAAACGATTTATGGGATCAAGTTTTGACGATTGTAAAAAAGAAATCAAAAGAATGCCATACGAAGTTATAAAGGGAGACAATAATACACCTAGAGTTAAAATAGACGATAGAAAGTATTCTCCACAAGAAATTTCAGCAATGATTCTTCAAAAAATGAAGAAGACTGCTGAAGATTATTTAGGGCAAGAAGTAAGTGAGGCAGTTGTCACTGTCCCTGCTTATTTTAATGACTCGCAAAGACAAGCTACGAAAGAAGCGGGTGAAGTTGCTGGATTAACGATCAAAAGAATTATCAATGAGCCAACAGCTGCGGCATTGGCTTATGGTCTAGATAAAAAAGGTATTGATCAAAAAATTGTTGTGTTTGACTTTGGAGGGGGAACACATGATGTTTCTATTCTAGAATTAGGAGATGGCGTTTTTGAGGTTTTGTCTACTGATGGAGATACTCATTTGGGTGGAGATGATGTAGATGAGACCATCATTGAATGGTTGGTGCAAGAGTTTAAAAACGATGAAGGTTTGGATTTAAGAGAAGATCCGATGGCTTTGCAACGTTTAAAAGAAGCGGCCGAAAAAGCTAAAATTGAATTGTCTTCAACGACTTCAACAGAAATCAATCTTCCGTACATCATGCCAGTGAATGGTATTCCAAAGCACTTGGTAAGAACGCTCCAGAGAGCCAAATTTGAGCAATTAATTTCAGATATCGTTGAGAAAACAATTGCCCCTTGTAGATCTGCATTAAAAAATGCAGGACTTTCAGCGGGAGATATTGATGAGGTGATAATCGTTGGTGGATCGACAAGAATACCAGTTATTCAGGATGCAGTTAAAAATTTCTTCGGAAAAGCACCATCAAAAGGTGTGAATCCAGATGAAGTAGTAGCCATTGGTGCTGCTATTCAAGGAGGAGTTTTAACCGGTGAAGTAAAAGATGTTCTTTTATTAGACGTAACACCTTTATCTCTAGGAATTGAAACAATGGGTGGAGTTTTCACTAAACTTATTGATGCAAATACAACAATACCTGCAAAAAAGTCAGAGGTTTTTTCTACAGCAGCAGACAATCAACCTTCTGTAGATATACACGTTTTACAGGGAGAGCGCTCAATGGCAAGTGACAACAAAACTCTAGGAAAGTTTCAACTGAACGATATTCCACCTGCAAGAAGAGGTGAGCCACAAATTGAAGTGACTTTCGATATCGATGCGAATGGAATCATCAATATTTCGGCAAAAGATAAAGGAACCGGAAAAGAGCAATCGATCAAAGTTGAGGCTTCTTCAGGATTATCAGACGCAGAGATCGAAAAGATGAAAGCTGAAGCCGAGGCAAATGCTGAAGCTGATAAGAAAAAGAAAGAAGAGGTTGAGGTCATCAATAAAGCGGACTCTACTATTTTTCAAACTGAAAGACAGATGAAAGAATATGGAGATAAAATACCAGCGGACAAAAAACAACCTATAGAAGATGCATTGGCAGAATTGAAAAAAGAATTCGAAGCCAAGAATATTGAAAACTTAGAGCCAGCGATGGAAAAGTTGAATAATGTATTCCAAGCGGCTTCTCAAGAGATGTACAATGCTGCGAATGCTGAAGGTGCTAATCCAGCAGGTGATGCCGGAGCTCAAGAAGGAGGCGCTACTGAAAACCCACAAGATGAGGTTACAGACGTTGACTTTGAAGAGGTTAGTGATAAGAAGTAATTTGTATACTTAAGAATAGTTTAATCAAGGCGCCCAACTGGGCGCCTTTTTTTATTCTTTAAATCGTACTCTCGGATTAATCTTTAGTGGATTGAACATCCAATAAAAAAGCTACTAATTAAAATTACTCTAAATCTTAACCTTTGCCCTTATCGGTTTATCCGTGTTTTACTATCTTCGTGGAAATAAAAACCAGTTGTTATGAAAATCCTATTTGTTTTTGTGTTTATGTCGGGTGTTGCTTTTGGTCAAAATGTTCGTATACCGGATGTTTGGTTTAAGCATTACTTGATTAGTAACCCTGATATAAATACCAATGGTGATCAGGAAATACAAATTAGTGAGGCAAAGGCATATTCAGATACAATTAATTGTTCTAATGGAAGAATCCAAGATTTGACGGGTATTGAATTCTTCACCGCTTTAACTAGTCTTAATTGTAGTAGAAACAAATTGAGCTCATTAAATGTTTCCAAGAATACATTGTTAACTGAGTTGAATTGTGACAATAATCAACTGAACATACTAAATATATCGAATAATACTGCTTTAATTGGTCTCAGTTGTAATCGAAATAAATTAAGTGTATTAAATGTTTCCAAGAATACATTTTTAACCCTGCTTAAATGTGATTATAATCAACTAACTTCATTGGACATTGCGAATAATAAGACCTTAAAACTTTTAAGTTGTTCTGGTAATCCACTGAAATCATTGGATGTATCAATGAACATTTCTTTAACTGGGTTGACTTGTATTTCGAATCAACTATCTTCATTAAATGTTTCTAAGAATACATCGTTAACTGAGTTGAATTGTGGGTATAATCAACTAACTTTATTAGACGTTTCCAATAATAAGACCTTAAAACTTTTAAGTTGTTCTGGTAATCCACTGAAATCATTGGATGTATCAATGAACATTTCTTTAACTGGGTTGACTTGTATTTCGAATCAACTAGCTTCATTAGACGTTTCCAAGAACACATTGTTAACTAAGCTTGAATGTAGCGATAATCAATTGACGTCATTAGATGTTTCCAAGAATAAATCTTTATCAGATTTGAATTGTGACAATAATCAACTGAACATACTAAATATCTCGAATAATACTGCTTTAATTTATCTCAGTTGCAAAAAAAATAAATTAAGTGTATTAGATATTTCCAAGAATACATCTTTATCTAGTCTGAACTGTATGATGAATCTGTTGCCCTCGTTAAACGTCTCTAAGAACGTTAATTTAAATTCTATAAAAGCTGCAGGTAATAATTTTAGCTGTTTGACCAGTGTTCCAAGCAGTTGCTATAAGGTATCTCCAGGAAGGTGTGATTAAAAAAAATTCAATAACCAAAATCCAAAGGTTCGTCTTTAGTCGATTGAAAACCCCATTCATATTTTAATATGAGGTCTTAAAAGGTCAATGTTCCCTTCTTTAAAAAAATCGTGTCCACATTCGATTACAATGAGCGCATCTTGCTGGCTAATTTTTTTCAAAAACGATTCGGCTTGAAGGGTTCGAATGACCTGATCGTATTTGCCCATGATAATAACAAACCTCCAGTCATTTCTCGCAATAACCTTTTTAAGTTCATCATTAATGGGTCTAATGTTCCTAAAACCCCGCCATGTAATCGATGCCCGTTGAAAGGACTCTTTGTTTGATGCAAATTTCTGGATAAAGGCAAATACCTTTGGTCGAACGAGTCCCAATCGCTTAGCAATACGTGCGAACTTAATAAATCTTTGTGGTTTGTCTTCCCATGATTTAAATAATTTTCTTGCCCACCTATTTCGTGATGCTTTATTATAAAAACTATTATAATCCATGGCATCAGGGGAAATGAGATGAACCGATTTTATTTTGCCATCATGAAATGGGATAAGAGAAAGAACAAATCGTCCTCCTTGAGAAAAAGCAACAAAATGAAAATCATTTATGGATTCTACATCTAGTATTTGTTCAAAAAGTTGATTGAATTCTATAATCGATAATGGATCTTTTTCTATTTTTTCAATGGGGAATTTAGAGTTTCCGTGATGCGGGAGGACAATTAAAATGAGCTTATGGTCGGTATCATTCAAAAAAATAAAATCATCAACAGGTCGGCCATGACCATGCATGCAAATGATATTCTGTGGTCCTGCCCCGCTTGTATAGTACTCAATTTGAATATCACCTTTTGCGATGATTTTTGATTCCATATAAACTAAAATAAGATTAAGTATTCATTTTATGTTGCCAAAAAGTGATTAATTAACAATCATTTTTCATTTTGTTAAAAAACAATTACAATTCTTCATCCTCTCATACCTCAATTAAACTAAATTTGCATTCGATTTATAATGTGTTTTCACTTTTTTTAAATTGAAATTTTTATGCCCAAAGATTCATCTCTAAAATCAATATTAATAATAGGAAGCGGTCCTATTGTCATCGGTCAAGCTTGTGAATTTGATTATTCCGGCTCTCAAGCTTCGAGGTCACTTCGAGAAGAAGGGATTGAGGTCACTTTGATTAATTCTAACCCAGCAACCATAATGACTGATAAAGTTGTTGCGGATAATGTGTATCTAAAACCGTTAGAACCCCAAAGTATTCGGGAGATTTTAGAAAATCATGAAATTGATGCGGTTTTACCAACAATGGGTGGGCAAACAGCTCTGAATCTTTGTATAAAGTGTGATGAAATCGGAATTTGGGAGGAATTTGGTGTTAAAATTATTGGAGTAGATATTAATGCGATCGAGATTACTGAAAACAGAGAAGCTTTTAGAAATCTAATGACGGAGATTGGTGTGCCCATGGCGCCTCAAAAAACGGCGAAATCCTTTCTTGAAGGAAAAGAAATTGCTCAAGAGTTCGGTTTCCCGTTGTGTATTCGTCCTTCTTATACCTTGGGTGGATCAGGAGCATCCATACTTCATGATCCCGAACAATTTGACAATCTACTGGAAAGAGGACTTCAACTGTCTCCTATACATGAGGTAATGATAGATAAAGCTCTTCTCGGTTGGAAAGAATATGAGTTAGAGCTTTTAAGAGATTCTAATGACAACGTTGTTATTATCTGTTCAATCGAAAATTTTGACCCAATGGGAATCCATACCGGAGATTCCATTACTGTAGCTCCAGCAATGACATTGTCAGATACGACATTTCAGAAAATGAGGGACATGGCGATCCATATGATGCGCTCAATTGGTGAGTTTGCAGGTGGATGCAATGTGCAATTTGCCGTTTCACCTGATGAAAATGAGAACATTATTGCCATTGAAATCAATCCAAGAGTAAGTCGCTCATCCGCTTTAGCATCTAAAGCTACTGGATATCCAATTGCCAAAATCGCATCAAAACTAGCCATAGGTTATCACCTTGATGAATTGGAGAATCAAATTACCAAAACGACTTCGGCTTTATTTGAGCCAACACTGGACTATGTAATAGTCAAGATACCTAGATGGAATTTCAACAAGTTCCCTGGCACAGATAGAAAGCTTGGGCTTCAGATGAAGTCTGTTGGTGAGGTTATGGGGATTGGTCGTTCTTTTCAGGAAGCCTTGCAAAAAGCATGTCAATCACTTGAAATCAACAGAAATGGTTTGGGTGCAGATGGAAAGGAGCTTACAAATCAAGATGCAATTTTGAATTCTCTTGAAAATCCGAGTTGGAATCGATTATTTCATATCTACGATGCGATTAAACTTGGCATCCCATTTAAAACGATTTTTGAAAAAACGAAAATTGATATATGGTTTTTAAAGCAAATTGAAGATTTAATCAATTTGGAAGATAAAATCGAAAAGTTCCATATTGACAATATATCTAAAGAGCTATTATTTGAAGCCAAGCAAAAGGGTTATGCCGATCGTCAAATCGCTCATCTTTTGCGTTGTATGGAATCTGAGGTTCATAAAAAAAGAAATGATTTAGGAATCAAGCGTGTATATAAGTTGGTAGATACTTGTGCTGCTGAATTTGAAGCCAAAACGCCTTATTACTACTCGACGTTTGAATTTGAAAATGAAAGTATTGTAAGCGATAAAAAGAAAGTAGTTGTTTTGGGTTCTGGCCCTAATAGAATTGGACAGGGAATCGAATTTGATTATTCATGCGTTCACGGGGTTCTTGCGGCGAAAGAATGCGGTTATGAAACGGTTATGATTAACTGCAATCCAGAGACAGTATCTACAGATTTTGACACTTCTGATAAGCTTTATTTTGAGCCTGTTTTTTGGGAACATATTTTTGATATCATTCAGCACGAAAAACCCGTTGGAGTAATTGTTCAGCTGGGTGGACAGACAGCGTTAAAGCTCGCTGAAAAACTTGAACGATATGGAATCAAAATTTTAGGAACAAGCTTTGACGCATTGGATTTAGCAGAAGATCGAGGACGTTTCTCTAAACTGTTAGAATCGAATAATATTCCATTCCCGAAATATGGTGTAGTGGAAAGTGCAGAACAAGCCTTGGAACTTGCTGTTGGTTTAGGGTTTCCATTATTGGTTCGTCCATCCTATGTTCTTGGAGGACAAAAAATGAAAATTGTCATTAATAATGAAGAACTTGAGCATCACGTGGTTGACATTATCAATGAAATGGGAAATAATCAAATACTATTAGACCATTTTCTTGGAGGAGCTATTGAGGCTGAAGCCGATGCAATATGTGATGGAAAAGATGTTTATATTATTGGTATCATGCAGCACATAGAGCCTGCAGGAATACATTCAGGGGATTCTTATGCAGTACTTCCGCCATACAATTTAGGTGACTTTGTGATGACTCAAATTGAGGACATTACCAAAAAAATTGCAGTTGAATTGAAAACGGTTGGCCTAATCAATATTCAGTTTGCCATTAAAGATGATAAGGTTTATGTGATTGAGGCAAATCCTCGTGCTTCAAGGACAGTTCCCTTTATAGCTAAGGCTTATGACGAGCCTTATGTCAATTATGCGACGAAAGTGATGCTGGGAGAGAAAAAAGTAAAGGATTTTAATTTTACTCCACGAAAAAAAGGATATGCCATTAAAATCCCAGTTTTTTCTTATGAAAAATTCCCGGATGTTAAAAAGGAATTAGGTCCAGAAATGAAATCTACAGGNGAAGCCATAAGATTCATTGATAACCTTAANGATCCTTTTTTTACTAAAGTTTACTCTGAAAGAAATATGCATTTATCACGCTAATTAAATTTATCGAATATAGCATGAGTCGTTTTTCTATATTTGTATAATGCGCAGTGTTGAAGAGATCATGAAACCGGTAAAGAGCGAATTGAATGAATTTGAATCTCATTTCGAAGATGCTTTAAAATCGAATGTTCCTCTTTTAGATAAGGTTACCCATTACATTGTTAAAAGAAAGGGAAAGCAGATGAGACCCCTCTTCGTTTTTCTGAGTGCCAAGATGCTCGGGGAAATTAACGAAAAAACATATAGTGCAGCTTCATTGGTAGAGCTTTTACATACGGCAACGCTTGTTCATGATGATGTCGTNGATGATGCCAATGAGCGAAGAGGCTTTTTTTCTGTTAACGCTTTATGGAAGAACAAGATAGCTGTACTTGTTGGTGATTATATGCTGTCCAAAATATTGCTATTGTCATTAGAAAAAGACAATACTGATCTTTTAGGTGTTGTGGCACGTTCTGTAAAAGAAATGAGTGAAGGAGAATTACTTCAAATAGAAAAATCTCGAACACTCGACATCACAGAAAAGGAGTACTTTGATGTAATTCGAAAAAAAACGGCATCCTTAATTTCAACTTGTTGTGAAGCTGGTGCGATAAGTGTTGCTTCAGACGAAGAAAGGGAGAACATGAAAATGTTTGGGGAGAAAGTAGGTCTCGCGTTTCAGATTAAAGATGATATTTTTGACTATGGTTCTCCAAATAATATTGGTAAGCCAACGGGCATAGATATTAGAGAACAAAAATTGACCTTGCCGCTTATTTATGTACTTCGAAACTCACCTCCAAAAATTCAGAAGGAATTAAAACGGATTATAAAGAATCGAAATGAAGAGTCGAAAATGATTAAACGGGCCACTGATTTGGTTATTGAGCATGGGGGAATCAACTATGCATTTGAAAGAATGACTCAATTGGCGGATGAAGCTAAGGAGTTATTAATGAAATATAGTGAAAGTGAGGCTAAAAGTGCGCTTACAGATTTGGTTAATTATACAATTAATAGAGAGAAATAAATGAAAAATCCTTTGATTTATCTTATATTCATATTGGTGCTTTTCGCTTGCGAAGAAGATCTGTCCATTGATTTTGATGATAACGAGGATGTATCGATTAGCCAGGATGCAAAAGGGAAAAACCTTTACACTGACTCAAATTTAAAAGATACTGTAGACTTTAAATGCCAAGAATGGTATCCAGAAAAAAAGCAGTTAAAGATAGAAGGTGGATTAGATAGGCAAAATCGGAGACATGGTACTTGGTATTACTACAATGAAGAAGGTGGCGAAATGTCGATGACAACCTATACAAATGGAAGAAAACAGGGGTTTTCAATTGTAAAACATCCTAATGGTGCCATATATTATATGGGGGAATATGACATGGATAAAAAAGTGGGGAAATGGAAATTTTATAATGAAAAAGGTGAAAAAGTAAATGAGGTTAACTATGACAATTAATGAGTAAAATCCCACCCCATATCGTTGATCAAATTATGCAAACCGCTATTATTGAGGAAGTTATTGGTGAGTTTGTTCAGCTTAAAAGAGCGGGGTCAAACCTAAAGGGATTAAGCCCATTTACGGATGAAAAAACACCTTCTTTTGTAGTTTCACCTGCAAAACAAATCTTTAAGTGCTTTTCTACAGGAACCGGAGGAACGGTGGTGACCTTTTTAATGGAAAAAGAGCACTTCACTTATCCAGAAGCATTGCGTTGGTTGGCTGACAAGTATGGTATAGAAATACCGGAGGCCAGAAAACAGACTAAAGAGGAACTTGAGAGTATTTCCGAGAAAGAAAGTCTTTTTGTGATTAATGATTTTGCAAATCAATATTTCCAGGACAATATGCATTCTCGTGAAGAGGGAAGGTCGATTGGTTTAAGTTATTTTGTTGAACGGGGATACAATGCCGAAATTATTGAAAAATTTCAGCTTGGATATTGTATCGATAAAAGTGATGATTTTTCTAAATCTGCAATACAAAAGGGTTATAAAAGTGAATACCTTTCGAAGGTTGGTTTAATAAAAATGAAGGATGACCGCACTTTTGATTTTTACAGGGGGCGTGTTATTTTCCCAATTCATAGTATTTCTGGTAGGGTGTTGGGGTTTGGTGGTAGAACATTAAAAAGTGATAAAAAGGTAGCCAAGTATTACAATTCACCAGAGAGTCCTATTTATAATAAAAGCGAAATTTTATACGGACTTTATTTCTCAAAGGGAGAGATTATAAAACGTGATGAATGTTTTTTGTGTGAAGGATACACTGATGTTATTTCTTTATATCAGTCAGGTATTCAAAATGTAGTGTCTTCTTCTGGTACATCGTTAACAAAGGAGCAGGTGCGACTTGTTAAAAGATATACCCAAAACTTAACCATATTATATGATGGAGATGCTGCTGGAATCAAGGCATCTTTCAGGGGTATTGATATTATTTTAGAAGAAGGACTAAACGTCAAAGTAGTCATGTTTCCAGATGGTGAAGACCCAGATTCATTTGCTAAAAAGAGTTCTCTAGATGAATTGACGAACATGATTGAGGAGAACAAACAGGATTTCATAAGTTTCAAGGCCTCCGTTTTAATGGATGGTATCGAGAATGATCCAATAAAGAAGTCGAAGTTGATCAGAGATGTGTTGGAATCTGTATCACTCATCCCTGACCAAATTACGCGAAGTGTTTATGTTCAAGAAATTGCGAAAAAGTTTGATATTGAGGAACGAACCATTTCGAATGAGCTTTTAAAGGTGCTTCGATCTAAGGCCTCAAAATCAAATAACTACCCTGGTCACGTCGACGCAGTTCACACATCGGACATTATTAAAAAGAGTTCTGAAGCCCATGTAAAAGTATCGACCAATGACGAATACGAATTAGACTTGATTCGTTTTATGGTTCTTTTTGGTACAAAGGAAATGTTGATTTCCGATGAAGATGATAAAGAAGAAAAATCTTGCTGTGTTATTCAGCTTATTTGTGATGAGGTTTCTAAAGATGATCTAACTTTTAANAATGAACAGTATCGANTCATTTATGAGATGTTCGAAAAAAANCTTCAAGAAAATGTTTTACTAACAGCTTCTCATCTTAAAAAATTAGAGAATCAAAAAATAGTATCTTTCGTATCAAATATAGAAAGTAGTGAAATAGAGCTGAGTCACAATTGGATACAGAAATATAATATTTACACAAAATCAGAAAGTGATAATATTTATAAATCAGTAATGAATTCGGTTTATAATTTNAAGTANCATAAGGTGGATGAGCTTTTAGCTAAGGTTAAAAAGGAGATTCAAGAATCTGCTAGTGGNGATGAAGAACTGTTGAGTTTATTAGGNGAGCAAATGAGTTATGAACGAGTAAAAAAAAAGTTATCCGATAAACTGGGTAGAATAATATTAAAATAATGACTGAATCTCTTTTTAGTTTGGGCCCCTTTGATATAAACATTTGGAATATATTGTTTTTAATTATTCTTTACTATTTAGCCTATAGGGGTAGAAGGATCGCTTTAGGCATTCTAAATAAATATGTGCGCAAGACAGAAATACGGATACAAGGAAGAAGACTGGCATGGATAAAACTGCTAAGTCAGAGTATCTATTTATTGGCTTTTTATGTAGCCATATTAAGTCTTCGCATAAATAATCCAAATGTTGACTTTGATGATATGCTCAACTATCCAATCATCAAATTATCAAAGATTAAAATTGCGTTTTATCACATCCTTGTTATTATAACTGTTGTGTTTCTTGCAAGGTTGGCAGTGTTCATATCAAGATTATATATTGCCAGAAAATTAAAAGACAATCCCAAATACAATGAGGGTAATTTATACATATTCACTCAATTGGCTAAATATGTTATTTATATCTTTTCAATTTTATTTTGTTTTCAAGCATTAAACATCCCGCTATCTAATCTTCTTTTTGGATCGGCTGCGGTCCTTGTTGGTATTGGTCTTGGATTACAAGATGCATTTAAAGATTTAATTGCAGGATTTATTCTGTTGTTAGAAGGGAATCTAAAAGTGGGAGATGTTATAAAAATATCTTCTTCTGAAAAAGAATCAGACCTCGTTGCTAAAATCAAGAAGATTAATATTCGAACAACTCAAATCCAAACGTGGGAGGGAAATGTGTTGGTAATGCCAAATTCAATTTTAACAAGGGATCAAGTTGAAAACTGGAGCCATAGCTCTCGCTTGACGAGGTTTAAAATTGTTGTGAGTGTGGTCTATGGAGTGGACACAGACCTAGTAAAAAAGCTACTTGAAACGGCAGCACTGTCTCACCCAAAAGTCAAAAGGACACAACAGATATTGGTTCGGCTAGCNGATTTTGGTGAAAACGGTTTAAATCTTGAGCTCATATTTTGGGCTGACCAGCATTGGGATATACAAACTTATAAGTCTGAGATTCGTTTTGAAATTGACCGATTATTTAGAGCGAATGGTATTCGAATACCATATCCACAACGAACAGTTCATCTACCAAAAGACAAGTAATTAAAGACAGTTTTTATATTTTTTTATCGTGTTCTCAATTCCGTAATACAGGGCGTCAGAAATTAATGCATGACCAATAGATACTTCAGCAAGTGGTTTTACGTTCTCCTTGAAAAAGTTTAAATTATCGAGATTCAAATCATGACCAGCGTTCACTAACAATCCGGATTGTTCTGCGATTAAGGCTGCTTTAGAATAATTCTGAATAGCGGATTCAGGATCTTTTGTAAACTCAGAAGCGAATGGCCCAGTGTAAAGTTCAATCCGATCGGTTCCTGTCTTTACAGCGTCAATAACGCTTTTCTCATCTGCATTTACAAATATTGAAACACGGGTTCCATTCTCATGTAATTGATCTATAATTCCTTTAAGTCTATCCATTTCTTTTTCTACGTTCCAACCATTATCTGAGGTGAGAACGTTTGGGGGGTCTGGCACTAGGGTGGCCTGATGAGGTTTGATTTCTTTAATGATTCTCATATATCTTTCATCGGGATATCCTTCAATATTAAATTCTGTATCAATGTGCTCAGAAATACTGTATACATCTTTTAAAGTAATATGCCTTTCATCCGGCCGAGGATGTACTGTTATTCCGTCAGCTCCATATCTTTGACAGTCTATTGCAAACTGAGTGACATCGGGCAGATTGCCACCTCTCGCATTTCTTATTGTGGCAATTTTATTAATATTCACACTTAGATGAATCATGGTACAAATTTTGGAGTGATAAAATTACAAACTCTGAAATGATTTTACTACTTTGGAAGCCTTATGATTGCAATTGATTTAATTACATATGAAATACCTCCCCTTGTCCATACCGATACTGGGGAAAAAGCGCTTTCATGGATGGACGAATTTAAGGTCTCTCATCTCCCTGTGTTAAAGAGTGGCAATTTCGTAGGTCTGGTTTCTGAAACTCATATTTTAGATAAAATGAATCCATCAGAAAACCTTGATGTTTTATTCCAGCACCTTCCGAGACCTTTTGTTTTCTCGAATGCACACCTCTTTGAAATTCTTTCTAAAATATCTGAATATAAAATCAGTGTAATTCCTATTTTGGATGAAAACGAACAATACCTTGGGTGTACGAGTATTTTTCAACTGATGACATCCATTGCTGAAACCTCTAGTATGAAAGAGAAAGGGGGAATTCTCGTTTTAGAAGTAAATCAATTGGATTATTCCATGGCCGAAATTGGTCAAATTGTTGAGAGTAATGATGCGAAAATATTGAGCTCATCAATTCTATCTAATGCGGCATCAACCGAGCTTGACATTACACTAAAAATCAATCAAGAGGATTTAACAAGGATCATTCGTACCTTTGAAAGATATGATTATGTGGTGAAAGCCTCTTATCAAAAAGGCAGTGGTGCCGAAGACCTCCAATGGCGCTATGACGTCCTTATGAACTATTTGAATTTTTAAAAATGCAGATTGCGATTTACGGTAGAAAAATCTCCAAACAAAATCTAAAAAGCTTTTATTATGTTTTTGAACTGATTCAATCTTTCAGTTGGGATTTAATGATTGAGGAAGATTTGGCAAATTCTGTTGCTCAAAAAGGGAAAATGGATTTCACTTATAATACCTTTAATTCACACAAGGATTTAAAATCAGGAGTGGATTTGGTGATTAGTATGGGAGGAGATGGAACCTTTTTAAAGTGTGTCAGCTATATAAAGGATTCTGGAGTTCCAATAATGGGTATTAATATTGGTCGCTTAGGTTTTTTAGCGAATGTTTCATTGGATCAAATTTCAGAGGCGCTTCATGATATAAAGGCAAAAAAATACGTTTTTCAAAAACGTTCTTTGTTGAAAGTGGAAGTGGAGGGAGCTTTGGATGAAGAATACCTTGCAATGAATGAGTTAACCATTCATAAAAAAGATACGACCTCAATGGTTGCTGTAAATGTGTCTTTGGATGATAATTTTTTAAATACGTATTGGTCAGATGGTTTAATTGTTTCAACACCGACAGGTTCAACTGCGTATAATTTAAGCTGTGGAGGACCAATAATTACTCCGGGGTGCCAGGTACATATTATTACACCTATTGCTGCTCATAATCTGAATGTTCGTCCTGTTGTTGTTCCAGATCATATGCCAATAAAACTAAATGTTGAGGGAAGGAATCGTTCATACCTTATGAGTGTTGACGGTAAATCAATAAGTATTAAACAAGGTCAAGAAATCAGAATAAGTAAAGCGGATTTCATGATAAATGTCATTAAATTTGAAAACAATAATTTTCTCGACACCATTAGGAATAAAATGTTGTGGGGAAGTGACAAACGAAATTAAAAATATAGAAAATGAAAAAAACAATAACAATCTTTTTATTTGCCATAATGTTTTTCAACGTTAATGCGCAGTCTCCTCTCAAAAATGAAATTGATAGTATTTCATATTTAATCGGTCAAAGCATTGCCAAAAATGTTTTGGGTCAAATGGGTGAAGCAAATAAAGATATGATTATGAAGGGCATGGGAGATGGTTTATATGAAATACCGGTTTTATTATCAGATCCTAATAATGCAATGTTGAATGCTTATTTTCAAGAAAAGAATAGATTAAAAGCAGAGCAATCGGAAAAAGAAAACCAGCTTGCAAAAATAGCAGGTGAAAAATGGCTGGAAGAAAATAAAAAAAATAAAGATGTACAGGTTACAGCATCGGGTTTGCAATACATTGTTTTAGTAAAAGGAGACGGTCCAAAACCGAATGCTACGTCCAAAGTTAAGGTTCATTATCACGGAACAACTCCTTATGATGTTGTTTTCGATAGTTCGGTAGACCGCGGCGAGCCTATTACTTTTGGCTTAAATCAAGTAATCAAAGGTTGGACAGAAGGTGTTCAGCTAATGCCAGTGGGTTCTAAATTTAAGTTTTTCATTCCTCAAGAATTGGCATACGGCGCCAATCCTCAACCTGGTAGTGCAATCATGCCATATATGCCACTGGTGTTTGAGGTTGAGCTTTTAGAAATTGTACCAGAATAAAAATAAAATCTAAATTTATATCAATGAAAAACTCCTATTTAATACTAACTTTTATTTTGTCTTCTTTTTTGGTCTTTGGTCAAAAGCCCAAAATGGATGATGGAATTTACGCTCTTTTTATCACGAATAAGGGTAAAATTTATTGTGCACTTGAATACGAAAAAACACCCATGACGGTAGGTAATTTTGTAGCCTTAGCTCAAGGAAAGTTTGAAAAAGATTCAATTAGAATTTCTAAACCTTACTATAATGGACTGAAATTCCATCGCGTTATTACTGATTTCATGATTCAAGGAGGATGTCCATTAGGAAATGGAACGGGTGATCCTGGTTATAAATTTCCGGATGAAATTGATAATTCGTTAAAGCATACTGGTCCAGGTATATTGTCAATGGCAAATTCTGGCCCAGCTACTAATGGAAGTCAATTTTTCATTACGCACAAAGCGACACCTTGGTTGGACGGCAAACATACTGTTTTTGGTCATGTGATTCAAGGGCAGGATGTGGTTGATTCCATACAGAAAGATGATGTCATCAAAAAACTTAAAATTATAAGAAAGGGTAAAAAAGCAAAGAAGTGGAATGCTGCAGAATCCTTTAATAGAATTTCTCAAGAAATCGAAGAGAACAATACCAATGCCAATGCTGAATTTGCAAAAATTGATGCCATGTCGAAGGGCCAATACAGTCAGTATATGTTTAATGAAGTCTTAAAAAATTATCCTAACGCTCAAATTTCAGAATCAGGTTTGGTGTTTGTTGTTGAAAATGCAGGAGAAGGGATGATTCCTGTTCCAGGCTGTCCTGTTTCGCTTCATTATACGGGGACATTTAGAAAAGATGGTGAGAAGTTTGATTCTTCATTAGATCGAAATGAGCCGTTTAATTTCACTTACAAAGTCCAGAAAATGATTCCTGGGTTTGAGGAAGGCATATCAATGATAGGTAAAGGAGGAAAAATCAAAGTATTCATTCCTTACTACCAAGCATATGGGAAGAAAGGGAGAGGTCCAATACCTGCGTATTCCGATTTGGTTTTTGATATTGAATTGTTGGATGTTCAGGAAGCTGTGGAGCCGGAGCCAAACCCTTCACACGATGATCATGATGGACACAACCATGATGGGCACGACCATAAGCATTAGTTGTTAAAGGCGTAATTGATAATATTCGCCCCCATTTGTAGAGCTTCTTGTCTTTTGCTGCCTGGATCGTTGTGAACACTTTGGTCCTCCCAGCCATCGCTTAAATCTGTTTCGTAGGTATAAAGACAAACGAGTCTGCCATTGGAGAATAATCCAAAAGCTTGGGCACGCTTGCCATCATGTTCATGAATCTTAGGTAAGCCTGGAAGTTTGAATTTTTGATTAAATATCGGATGACTACTCGGTAATTCAACCAAATCTTGATTCGGGAATATTTTTTTTAATTCGATCCTGATGAATTGATCCATACCGTAATTGTCGTCGATATGTAAAAACCCTCCAGCTTCTAAATACATTCTTAAATTTTCAGCTTCAAATTTTGAGAAAACAACGTTTCCATGTCCTGTCATATGAATGAAAGGGTATTGAAAAAGATCTTTACTCCCCACCTCTACGTAGGGAGGGTCTTCGTTTATTTTTGTGCCAAGTGACTTATTACAATATTTAATGAGATTTGGAAGGGCAGTGGGATTTGCATAATAGTCACCACCGCCGTTGTATTTTAATACTGCGAGTGATAAGTTCTGTTGTGAATTCAACAAAGCGGGTAAAAGGATTAAACAGAATATTATAACAGTTTTCATATTTAAAAATAACAATTAAGAAGCAAAGTAAAGAGATAGTATTGCCAATATAGAGGCAATTAATCCAATGGCTTTTTGAGTAGTAAATAATTCTCGAAATACAACAAAGCCAAATATTGCCGAAAATACAACTACCGAAACGTTAACAATTGCCAAAATACTTGAATTGGTAAAATCAATTACTTCGTAGGTTTTTAGTAAGAGAAATATTGAAAAGTAATTTGGTATTCCAAGAACAATCCCTGCAATGATATTTTTTAATTTGATTTGGATTGATTTAAATATCATTTGATATATAAGGACGAATGAACCAATAATCCCTGCAATACCAAAGCCAAATGATGAAAACAATGCCGGAGTAAGCTCGTTAAGAACGTGCTGCTGGGTGTAGTTCAATGTCAGGTCGAGAATCCCGCTACCGATAAAAAGCACGAGTAACATTTTCCATGAACTGCTCTTGTGGTCTGATCTGTTTTGATTGATAGATACAAGAAGAACCCCGGCTAGAGCCAATAGTATACCCATTATTTTAAGAAGAGTTAGGGCTTCATTGTAGATTAAAATCATACCAATCATAGAAACGGCTAAGCTCATTTTAACAGCGACGGATGTAATGGCTACTCCATTTTTTTGAGAACTTTTCCCCATTAAAAAGAATAATGAAATGAAAAGTAAAGAGACCAAAAAGGTGTAAGGAATCCAATCTAACTGAACCCAAATTTTTGAAGAAAACTCTTGAGAGTACAATGTAAAACCAAAAATAAACGCTGTGAAGTAATTAAAAACAATGGCCTGAAAGGTATCTATTTTATACTTATCGAATAAACGAAATATTACAAATATTAAGGTTGAGGAAATAATTGTTCCGATTAACGCTATCATCTTCTTTTAAAATAATAAATCATATCCTTACCATATTTTAATGAGTTTACGGGAATCCTGTTAATAACAGGTGCCTTGTATCCTTCATTGAAGTTCTTATCCCCAACGATTACTCTTGCCTCATCCCACGCATTATCAATAATAAAATATTGTAATGTTCTGCTTCCTCCTTCAACAAAAACACTCTGTATACCTCTTTGATAGAGTTCTGTTAAGATATTCTTGGTACTTGTTTCATTGATTTTAATGTATTCAATGTTATTGGTTTTTTCACTTTTCAACCTATTGAAGACCAATGTCGGAGCTTCTTTTGAATAAATATTAAGTGACCCTCCAATTTGCAATTGGCTGTCTATTACAATTCTTATGGGGTTTCTTCCTCCATATTCTCGAACTGTAAGGGAAGGGTTATCATTAATTATGGTGTTCCTACCAACCAGTATGCTCTGTTCTTCACTTCTCCATTTATGCACTATAGTTTGTGTTTCTGGAGCAGAAATCCAATTGATTTTTTGTTCTTTGTCTTTTCTCTCCTTGTCGAGAAACCCATCAAGTGTCTGTGCCCACTTCAATATTACATATGGCCGTTGTTTTTGATGGAAAGTAAAAAACCTTCTATTTATTTCTAGACATAAGTCTTGCAAGATTCCAACCTTTACCTGAACACCTGATTTTTTTAGCTTTTCAATTCCTTTCCCGCTTACTATTGGGTTAGGGTCTTTTATACCAATGATAACTTCCGGGATGTCATATTTCAAGATGAGATCAACACAGGGTTTTGTTTTTCCTGTATGCGAACAAGGTTCGAGAGATACATACAGTTTTGCAGTTTTGAGTAGCTCTTTGTTTTGGACCTGATTAATCGCATTGACTTCAGCATGTTCTTTTCCATATTCTTCATGATACCCTTCTCCAATGATAAGTTCGTTATGCACAATAACACAACCAACCATAGGGTTTGGAGCGACCTCTCTCATTCCTTTAAGAGAAAGGTCAATACATCGCTGCATATACATCTTATCAGACATGATTCAAAGGTAGTGATTCTTTAAGATTATTGAAGTTAAAATGGTCCTCTTAAGCGGAATAATAATAAAGGGTGAGTCAGCGGGCTAAGGTTGTTTTGAAAGTGCTAGTTTGTAAATTCAATTTCTCCTTTTGAATTATACCAAACCGCCTCGATTCGATCTCCATTTTTGTAGATTTCTTTACTTTTTAATTGACCACTTGCGAAATAGGTATTGTATTCACCATCATAATCCCCTTCAATAAATCTACCCGTTTCCCAAATAGTACCGTCATAATAATATTCAGTGTAAGTACCATTTTTTAAACCATTTAAAAATCCAGTTTTTACTGATATTTGGCCATTTCTGTAATATTCATAATACGGTCCATTTAGCGCATTGTTTTGATAATTTTCTTCTTCTTTTACCTTACCCGACTTGTAGTAGCTCATTTTATTAATAACCTGTTCTTGACTACCCCTTCCTACGTAGATTACAACAAGTTTTTTGTTCCCATTATCATATCTTTCTATTATTTCTTCTCTTTTAGTGGTGTTGTCAATAATTAGAGTCTCTTGCTTTCTATTTTCTAATACAGTAATTTCTTGCTTTAGTTTTGATAACTCTTGTTCGCAATCAGAGTTTTGACATGAAGTTATAAGGAATAGCAGTATAACAAGGGGTGATATATTGATAAGAAAGTGTTTCATTTAATAGTGATAGAAAGTTAGAAAAACTTGAAGAAATAAAAAAATATAATTTTCTTTTTTAAGCAAAAAGCTCAATAGACTTGATACCTATTGAGCTTTTCTAATCCCACAGCCATATGGGCTTGCGGTCTGGACGGGACTCGAACCCGCGACCCCCTGCGTGACAGGCAGGTATTCTAACCAACTGAACTACCAGACCATTTATTCCAATCTTTCGATTTTTGACAACAGTCAAATTAGGAAATGTTCTATCCTTTCAAAAAGGAAGTACAAAAATAAGCTTATTTTTTTGATTGTAAAGCACTTTTTATAAAAATCATTTGTAACAAAATGACTATTTTCAATTTTATATGCAGCACATGACGTTTCAAAAGATAATTTTTATTGTTTTTCTTTTTATTATGAACTCTTTTCGCGCTCAAGAAGTTGAAGTGCTTGAACACAAATCGCGGGTCGATATTTCAGAATTGAAAAGTTTAAACACCAAGTATAGAGAGTGCAATCTATCACTAATGCCTAATGGAAACACATTGTATTTTATGTCTACTCGATCAAGGTCAGATGGAAAAGGGATGGGAGATGGAGATATTTATCGTGTTGTTAAAATAGGAGAAGAGTGGGGTGAGACTGAGTTTGTTTCTCAAATTAATACCTATAGTGGCGAAGATGAACCTTCAGTTTCTTATGATGGCGAAAAAATTTATTTCCAAAGCTGGAAATCGGGTTGGGAAGGGACTGGAGGCCCATACTATGAAGCTACGATTGAAAATGGAATTCTGAAAAATATTCGAGGCTTGGGTGGTGGAATAAATCGTTTTTTCAGGCGAGAGTTTAGAGCGAATATGGGTTATGCTACCGATGGTATGGCCATTTCTCCAGATGGCAATTTATTTATTGTAGCATGTGGAAGGGATTATGACGGCAATATGAATCTTCATTACAGTATCAAAAAATTTGGAGTTTGGAGCTTTCCTGAATTATTAAATGTGAGCACAAGAGGTGATGAACGTTCAGTTTACATAGCTGCTGACAATCAGACGATCTATTTTTCATCTGATGGTCATGGTGGTTTTGGGGGTTTAGATATACTTAAAACGACATTTGATGGTATTACAACCGGTGACGTGACTAATATTGGTGAACCCTTTAACACCAGTAAGGATGATATGGGTTTTGTAATCTCAGGTTTAGGAGAGGCAGCTTTTTTCGTAAGAGATCTGGATATTTATTATGCTGATTTGAGAACATTGAATGATTCCATTAAACCCAATTCATCTTGTTTGATATTTGGGCGTGTAACCATGAATAATTCACCTCTTGAATCAACAGTAGTTGTTAAAAGCAATGATAAAATACTCGGTAAGGCTAAAACAGACAGTAACGGAAAGTATGCACTATTTTTACCTCCATTGTTAGGTCTAACGAAGGTGTATGTTGAAGGAAAAAAGAATATTATGCCGCAAAATATTTCACCGAATTCAACAGGTAGATATAAAGAATATGAATTAAATTTTAGAGCTGAAGGAAGCCACAGTCAAGTAATTCCTATAGAAGATTCTGTGATTAAAAAACATAATTTGGATGATAAAAAAGAATATTCTGAGGAAGAAATTAAACCCGAAACAATAATTTATTTTGAATTTGATGAGTTTAATATTATTTCTGAAGAGATAGAAAAATTATTACAACTCCTTCCATTTATAAACCAAAGCTCTCTGATTTTCATTAATGGTCATACTGACCATGTAGGAAGTAGTGAATATAATATGAATCTATCCCGCAAAAGGGCAGAGGCAGTTCGGGATTGGATTATTGAGTTTACTGGGCTAACGACAAGTCAAATAGATGTCAGGTATAAAGGAGAATCCAAAACAATTAACTCAGGTTCTACACCAAATGAGAGGGCAATAAATAGACGGGTAAGAATTAAGGTGTTAAACCATTAATTCCGTAATATTTTACCGTATTTAACAATACTTTCAAGTCTTTCTAGTGTTTTGCGCTCTCTGCACAATTCCAAGAATGCTTTTCTTTCTAAGTCCAGTAAATATTGCTCTGAAACATTAGTATTTTCAGATAAGTCTCCTCCGCACAATACAAAACCAAGTTTCTCAGCGATAATTTTATCGTGTTCAGACATATATTTTCCAGAAAGCATGGAGTTCGCACCTACGTATACGATTCCAAGCCCTTCTTGACCAACAACGGTAATGTTTTTTTCTCTTTTTGGTGGGACATAACCTTTGTTTGCCATCTCGAGGCATGCCGCTTTTGCTCTTGTCAAGTGATGAGCTCTCGAAACAACTACTTCATCTATACCCTCTCTTAAATAGCCGTAATCGAAGGCTTCATATGCAGAAAGTGATACTTTAGCTTGTCCAACAGTTAAGAACCGATCTCTCAGACGGTTGATTTTAATGTCTCCCGCGTGAAGGTCTTCTGAAAGTCGTTTAGCAAACTCTTTGGTTCCACCGCCTCCAGGAATCAGTCCAACACCAAATTCGACAAGCCCCATGTATAATTCAGCGTGGGCTACAACTTTATCTGCATGTAGTGAAATTTCGCATCCACCACCTAGTGCCATATTGTGGGGGGCAACAACGACAGGAATATTAGAATATCTAATTCGCATAGTGGTGTCCTGAAATGCTTTCACGGCAAAGTTTAGCTCATCAAAATCTTGATCAGCGGCCATCATAAAAATCATTCCAACATTTGCCCCTGCCGAGAAATTTTGGCCAGTGTTAGAAATAACGAGTCCTTTATACTCGTTTTCTGCCATATCAATGGCTTTATTAATTCCTTGTAAGACTCCTCCACCTATTGTATTCATTTTCGTATGAAATTCAAGATTGAGAATTCCGTCTCCAACATGAACTAGCGTACAGTCTGAATTCCCCCAAACTTTGTTTTCATCTCTCAATGAATTTAAGTCTACCAAATCCTCAGTTCCAGGAATTACTTCATACGAATTTGAAGTCGTATCAAAATACATTCTTTTGCCATTTTCGGTCTTGTAAAAAGAGGTCATACCATTTGAGCGCATGGCTTCAATTGATGCACCCATCTTTTTATTGGCATCATTGATGAACTTAAGACCTTGTTCGTATCCAAATAAATCCCAAGATTCAAAAGGACCAAGTTCCCATCCAAATCCAGCTTTTAAGGCATCATCAATTTTATAATATTCTTCTGATATTTCAGGGATTCTATTCGAAACATAAGCCAGTAGTCCTCCAAAAATCTTTCTATAAAACTCACCTGCTTTATCCATGCCCATCACAAGCATTTTTGTTCGTTGCTTGAGGTCTTCAATAGGCTTGGCCATATCCAATGTCGGGAATTTAACTTTTGGAGCCGCCTCATACTCGAGTGTTTTTAAATTAAGAGCAAGAATTTTTCTTTTACCGTTTTCGTCTTTTTCTTTTTTATAAAACCCCTGTCCTGATTTGGATCCTAGCCAATTATTATCAACCATTTTCGCAATGTATTCAGGGAGTTCAAACAATTCTTTTTCTTCATCGTCAGGACAATTTTGTTTTAGGCCATTGGCTACATGAACCAAGGTGTCAAGGCCAACAACATCACATGTTCTGAATGTAGCAGACTTGGGTCTTCCTAAAATCGGTCCGGAAAGCTTATCTACCTCACTAACAGTAAAGCCCATTTCCTTTACCGCATGGAAAAGTGCCATGATTGAATAAACACCAACTCTATTTGCAATAAACGCCGGAGTATCTTTACATAAAACTGTTTTTTTGCCCAATATTTTAGAACCGTAGTCCATTAAAAAAGCCACTACTGCAGGATCCGTTTTTGGAGTGGGTATAATTTCTAATAGTTGAAGGTATCTTGGAGGGTTAAAGAAGTGTGTTCCACAAAAATGTTTTTGGAAGTCCTCGCTTCGACCATCCAACATCATATGAATCGGTATTCCTGATGTGTTTGATGATATCAAAGTGCCTGGCGTTCTGTGTTTTTCAACTTTTTCAAATAGATGTTGCTTGATATCTAGTCTTTCGATAATGACTTCAATCACCCAATCACAATCTTTAATTTTATGAAGATCATCATCAAAGTTTCCCGTCTCGATTCTTTTGGCGAATGATTTACTGTATATGGGAGATGGATTTGATTTGAGTGCAAACTGAAGTGAAGAATTAACAATTCTATTGCGAACTCCTTTATCTTCAAGACTAGCTCCTTTTTTCTTTTCTAGATCATTTAGCTCTTTGGGAGGCATATCCAATAAGATGACTTCACATCCAATATTTGCATAATGACATGCTATTCGAGAGCCCATTACACCTGAGCCTAAAACTGCGACTTTTCTTATAAATCTTTTCATTTCGTGTTTTTAAGATTTTGTATTTTTTTCTTTATCTACTTCTTCAATGGATAAATCTAATGCGTTCATTACATTGAAAAACCCTTTTATATCTCGTTCTTTAACTTTAGAGGAAATCTTTTCATTAAACTCAAGTAGGAAGTTTTTAACCATTCTTCGACTTTCAATGCCTTTAACTGTAAGAAATATATTGACCTTTCTTTTGTCCCCTTTAAAGTTTTTACGTTGTATCAAACCGCTTTTCTCCATTGCGTTTAGCGTTCTTGAAAGCGAAGTTGGTTCCATACCCATTTTAGGTCCCAATTGAGTACTAAGTGTTCCTGACTTTTCTACAATCATGAGAATAAATCCAACAGACATCGTCATACCTTGGGTCATGGCCTTTTGATTGTACATTCGAGATACACGATGCCATGCATGCCGAATTAAAAAGTCCAGAAATATGATTTTTTTTTCACTCATTATGAGCATAAATTTAGTAAAAAATATTATGCATGCATAAAATTACCAAACTATTTTTGATATATAAACGGTGCCTTTCATTATCGCTACCATTATATTTTTCTGATTATAAACTTCTATTTGATATAAAGCAGTTTTGTTGCCTCGGTGAATTTCTATCGAATTGCTTTTCAGAAGATCTCCTTCTTTTACTTTTACGAGATGTGATATAGAAGTCTCAATACTAAAACTCTGAAGTCCATAGCTGTTCGCTGCAAAAGCAAGTGTCGAATCAGCTAAAGAATAGGCTATTCCACCATGTGCAATCGAAAACCCATTAAGCATTTCTTTTCTGATTTGACAAGACAAGCTACACTTGCCTTTCTCGATACTGTCAATTTTAATATCCATCCATGAGCTAAATTCATCTTTACTCATCATTATATGGACGATTTCTGCTGGTGATTTTATTTCATGTATGCGATCCATGACTTAAGGTTTAAGGTGTTTCTGATATAATCTATTTCAATTTCTGCCTCGTCTGAATCAAAATATGAGTTGAAAGAAACTCTGTAGATACCATTATGTTGAATTATTTTTGTCTCGCTATTTTGGTTTTCTAAAGCCTGAACAAATGATAGGGCGTTCTTTTCCTGTTCAAAGGATCCAATAACAATGTGAAAGAATCTTGGTCCCAATTCAATTGATTGCTCTTCAATGAGTTCAATAGATTCAACAGTTTNGATAATTACAGTATCTTCAATAAATTCAGTATCCTCAATGATATTTGCCTCTACATTTTCAAGATATTCTTCCTCAATGATTGAATCTTTTTTATTTCCATCGGAAACAATTACAGCCATTTGTTTCGGAACTTTATCTTTTCCCTCGCAAGCGTTGAACATAATCGGGGTGGATACAGCAAGTATTGATATCATGGTTAGTAACGGTATCCATATTCTTTTCTTCTTTTTATCGAATTCAGCTTTTTCTACAATCGGCTTTTTGCCTTCAGGTTTGACATAATTTAGTGGCATTACATCTAAATCATCATTCCACTGATCATTTTCAGAGTATTTTTTGGAATCCTTCTCGTTTTTCTTTTCGTCTTTAGCCATTTTTGAACAATTCATTAAAGTCAAAGGATCTGTCAAGACGTACACCTTTTTCTGTATTTTTTAGCGTACAGCATTCATTTACAGAGTCATGTTCAAGAAATAACACGTAATCATTTTTCTCCGCGAAAGATAAGAATGCGCCTTTTTCCTTTAAGGTGGTTAATGGTCGTGTGTCATAACCCATTACATAGGGCAGGGGTAGATGTCCAACACTTGGCAGTAAATCAGCCATAAAGACCAAAGTCTTGCCCTGGTATTTAATGTGAGGAATCATCATGTTTTCTGTATGCCCGTCAACAAATAAAACATCGATGTTGTTAAATACATTTTTGGTCAATTGGCCTTCATTTTTTATGAATTTCAACTGACCGCTTTCTTGAATGGGTAAAATATTTTCTTTCAAAAAAGAAGCTTTTTCTCTCCCGTTAGGATTTATGGCCCATTCCCAATGATTTTCTGTACTCCAGTAAGTTGCATTCTTGAAATTTGGACGATAACCATTTTTTTGTTCGTTCCAAACTACAGATCCACCACAATGATCAAAATGTAAATGGGTAAGAAATACATCGGTAATATCATCTTTAGAAAAACCTAGCTTATTTAGATTCTTGTCTAAAGTGTCAGTCCCATGAAGATGATAATGAGAAAAGAACTTGTCAGATTGCTTATCCCCCATACCTGTGTCAATAAGCATTAGGCGGTCACCATCTTCTATTAAAAGACTTCTTAATGCCCATGAGCACATATTGTTTTCATCTGCTGGATTGGTTCTTGACCAAAGACTTTTAGGAACAACGCCGAACATGGCTCCCCCATCTAATTTAAAGAACCCCGTATTTAAAACATGTATTTTCATGTGCTTTATGTAACTGAATAATCTTCAAAATCTTCCGTCATTTCTTTATCCACTTGTTTGGTGACGGAAATAGGAATGTAATCTACTGAAACATTGGTTTTGTCAAGCCCAAAATCTTCAGCAGGTTTAAGACCTGTACTTTTCACAAATCGATATGCTTTAATGCAAATGTTTTGGAACCAAGTTAGATCATTGTCGGCAGAAACTCTCGAATTAATAACGACAAATTTGAAGTCAACTTCTTCAAATGTTCCCCGCACAGATTCAAATACGGTATCCCCACTTAATTCGTTTTTAGAAACCATTTTTCGTTGAATTTTACGCATCATATGTTCAAACTGATGTTCTTCCTTGAATCCAAGTTGAAGACTCACGTAATAACATGATTTATCAATGATTTCATTTACGGAGTAATGTACACCCCATGGTTCATTTTGAATGTCAAGGTGTAAAAACCAAATTACATCTGCTTTTCGCGGTTTTTTCTTAAACAACGAATGAAAAACAGTAGTGTCTAGCTTATTTGATGAGTTACTTCTTGTTGGAAATACAAGGTTAGTAGCTTCGAATGGTATTTTGGGGTCAGCTTTTACCGCGGAAATAAGCTTTACAACTCGTTTCATAGGAACATATTCAGTAATACTAGTTCGAAGTACTCTTGCCTGATTGTACAGGTATAGTAAGATAAAGAATGTTGTTGCGAGAATTAGAGTAAACCATCCTCCGGAAACAATTTTCCCAAGATTCGATAATAAGAAAATACCCTCGATTAAAATAAAAAGAGAGAAAATGCTCATATAAATCACCCGGGCTTTTGGATATTTCACCATTAATAAGAAACCAAGGAGAATAGAAGTCATTACCATATCAATAGTAATGGCAAGACCATAAGTGTGCTCCATGGCACTAGATTTCTTGAATATGAAAATGACCATTAAGCATCCAAACATCAAAAACCAATTAATAAAGGGAATATAGATTTGACCTTTATTGTCGGTTGGATATTTCACTTTCAGGTTGGTCCATAGTTTGAGCTTAATGGCTTCATTCATTAATGTAAAAACACCCGTAATTAAAGCTTGAGAAGCGATTATTGTCGCTGCCGTAGCAATCACAATAGCAAAGGGCATCATACCATTAGGTACCATTGAATAAAAAACAGTCTCACTACCAGATAATGCGAATCCAGGAGATAGACATAATGCTGCTTGGCCCATGTAATTCATTACGAGTAAAGATGCTACGAATCCCCAGCTGACACGTATATTCCCTTTTCCACAATGACCAAGATCTGAATACAAAGCCTCGGCTCCAGTAGTACAAAGAAAAACTGAACCCAAAATCCAAAATCCTCCATCAATATTTGTTACCAGATTGACGGCGTACCAGGGATTGAGTGCTTTTAAAACGATGGGGTTGTCAATGATTTGAATGGCACCTAAATAACCCAAAAAAGAAAACCAAACTACCATAAATGGTCCGAAAAACTTACCTATAGCAACTGTTCCAAATTGTTGTACGGTAAAGAGTAAAATGACAATGCCTACGATAATGGGAATCACATGGAGCTCTGGATAAATGTTATTGATGCCTTCGACCGCAGAGGATATTGATATCGCGGGAGTGATGAATCCATCGGCTATTAGGGTAGAGCACCCTATTAATGCTGGAATTATAATCCATCTGTATCTTCTTTCCTTTAAAAGGGCAAATAAGGCAAATATTCCTCCCTCTCCCTTGTTGTCCGCATTCAATGCGAAATAAATATACTTGAATGTGGCAATTAATAATAAGGTCCAAATTACACATGATAGCCCCCCTAAGATAAAGGCTTCATTAATATTTTTACCACCACCTGTGATGGCTTGAAAAACATAAAGGGGAGAAGTCCCAATATCTCCAAACACAATTCCGGTGCTTATCAGTATTCCGGCAAAAGTTATTTTACTTACGTTTGAGTCGCTCATTAAATAGTGTTGTTACAAAATTAATCGAAATTTTTAACAATGAATGTCATTCAATAGGGTAAAAAAAAATGAAAATTAAGCTATATTTGCAAGCGAAATGCCCACGTGGTGAAATTGGTAGACACGCCATCTTGAGGGGGTGGTGCCGTAAGGTGTGCTGGTTCGAATCCAGTCGTGGGCACTTTTATGATTAAAAAAAATCTTATTTTTTAGCATGCTAAATAAGTACATAAAACACTAATTATGAGTATATTTAAAGCTANAACATTAATCTTTTGTTTATCTGTAATTTTTTCTTGTTCAAGTGATTTGCCTTTGGACGAAAAATTCGAAAGTAAAGTAGAAAAAGAAAAGAAAGAAAAAGAAAAGAAAGAAAAAGAGAATGAGCAATCTCTGAATAAAGGGAATCTGTTTCTGGAGAATAACAAGAAAAACACACAAGTTCAAGTTACAGCATCGGGACTTCAATACGAGGTGTTGAGAGAAGGGCTTGGACCAAAACCAGGCCCAATGGATCGTGTTAAGGTTCATTACCACGGAACGACACCCAGTGGAGAAGTCTTTGACAGCTCTGTTGATCGAGGTCAGCCTGCTGAATTTGGATTGAATCAGGTCATCAAAGGTTGGACCGAAGGTCTTCAGTTGATGAGTGGAGGAGCAAAATATAAATTTTATATTCCTCAAGAATTGGCATATGGTGCCAACCCTCAGCCCGGAAGTATAATTGAGCCCTATATGCCTTTGGTTTTCGAGGTAGAGTTACTGGAGATATTGGATGGCCCAGTAATTAAAAATGTTGAAAAAGCTCCATTAACATCCATGAAATTTGACAAGATGAAGCATGATTTCGGTAATGTCAAAGCTGATACAGACAACAAAACCTATTTTACGGTTACCAATACTGGAAATAATCCACTCATCATTGAATCGGTAAAGGCAAGCTGTGGATGTACCACACCTTCAAAGCCTGAGAAACCTATAATGCCTGGAAAAAGTGATAAAATTGAGGTTGTTTTTCATCCAAAAGAGAATCAATTAAAAGAGCAAAAGAAAACCGTAAGGGTAGTTGCTAATACTACTCCTGGCGAATTGGTCCTGAATGTGCGTGCATTTGTTGAGAAAAAATAAAAGGCCTTACTCTTCTTCGAAGTAATTCAAATCCTTTCCAAAAGTTTCTTGGAGTCGACTCAGGCTATACAGCGCCAGGGAAATAAAAATCAATCCTACTATTAAGGCGGACCAAGCATCTCCGCAGTTCAGCGCTATTAAAAATGCGAAACTAGGCATAATGAGATTGACAGATCCTCTTACAAAATTTGGAATGGTATTGGCTGTTGTGGATCGAATGTTTGTACCGAACTGTTCTGCTGCCATGGAAACAAACAAGGCCCAATACCCTGTAGATACACCCAATAGAAAACATACGAAGTAGTACGTTTCAGCAGAGATCCCATTCATAAAAAATAAAAAGTTTATTACGAGTATAAGCGTAAATGTCAAATAAATTGCGATAACTTTTTTTCTACTTTTAAGAAGTTGGCTCAGTAATCCTGAGATTAAATCTCCAATGGAAAGACCAATGTAAGTATACATGATTGCTTTACCGTTAACGAGATTGTTAATACCTAGTAAGGGTGCAAAATTATCGCGTGAATTCATAATTAAAAGCCCTACAACAAAATAAATTGGAATTCCGATAATGATGCAATGAATGTACTTTGTAAGATTCTCCTTGTTTAAAAAAATAAGTTTTAGATTGCCTTTAGAAACATTTTTATTCTCAGACATTTTTTTAAAAAATGAAGATTCAATCGTTCCAACCCTGAGCAAGAGCAGCATGATTCCTAGTAATCCTCCCACAATATATGTTACTTGCCAATTCTCAAATTGATAACCAAAGGTTTCAAAAATAAAATCCCCTATCAGGGCACCTTTTTCATATACGTAGTAAGCTACAACTCCGCCAAGGGCGCCAAAAGTTACTATAATCATCGTCCCGTAACCCCTATTTTCTTTTGACATGAGTTCTGAAACCAAGGTAATACCTGCTCCTAATTCCCCAGCTAAACCGATTCCGGCAATAACACGAACAATTGCATAACTGGTTATATCTGTAACAAATGCATTAGCAAGATTTGCTATGGAGTACAAAAGAATGGAGCCAAATAATACTTTCAACCTTCCTTTTTTATCTCCAAGAATACCCCATAATAAACCTCCAATTAACATTCCCCACATTTGCATATTATACAAAAATTTACCCGTAGAGGATTGTTCTTCAGCACTATAACCATTCATAATTGAACTGACACTTTCACTTTTAACTACTCCAAAAAGTACCATGTCATAGATGTCCACAAAATAACCCAACGCTGCAACAATGATTAAGATGATTACTTTTTTGTCAGGACCATTACTATTTCCATTCATGTAACTAAATTAAAATTTTTGATTAAATAAAAATCCCATTTTTATGAAAGGAAAACCAATTCCTAATGTTTTTTCTACTTACTTTTATTTAAAATAAAGACAATGGTTCGAAACTTATCTGAAGAAGCTTCAATTCTAGGTCAATATATGGCCGAAATTAGAGATGTAAATATCCAGCGTGACCCCATACGCTTTCGTGCTAATCTGGAAAGAATAGCAGAAATTCTGGGATATGAAGTTTCAAAAAAAATGAATTATCGCGAAATAGAGGTAGATACACCATTAGGGAAGTCAACAGAATTCAAGCTTACGGATGAACCCGTATTAATTACAATACTTAGAGCTGGACTTGCTATGCATAACGGTTTATTAAGAACGTTTGATAGAAGTGATAGTGCTTTTGTATCTGCATATCGAGAACATACTTCGCCGGAAGAATTTAAAATACATGTAGAGTATTTGGCCGCTCCAATTCTTGATGATCGTGTTTGGGTAATATCTGATCCTATGTTGGCTACGGGACGATCTATGGTAAATGTTTACAATGCATTACTTAAATTTGGTAAACCCAAAAAAGTATATGTTATCGTTTCTATAGCCACGCCCCAAGCCATCGAGCTGGTTCAAAAAAACCTACCTTCTGATGTTGAGATTTGGACGGGCGCTATCGATGCAGAGCTAACCGCTGAATCCTATATTGTTCCTGGTTTGGGGGATGCAGGTGATTTGGCTTATGGAGTAAAAGTTTAATTTATGAATTGGGGAGCATATAGCGCATTGTTTGGTCTAGCAACTTTCAAATTTATGTTTGCTGCTTTTCCTGGTCCAGCCTTGAATATTTCATTTATAGAAACCTATATTTCTATTGTATTAGGAGGGACATTAAGCTCTGCTGTGTTTTATTTTGCAAGTGATTATTTTATGCTTAAAACCAACCAGAAGCGCAAACGGAAGATCAACCAACTTCTTCTTGAAGGAAAGGAGATACCGTTTAAACCCAAGTTTACAAGGGTCAACAAGTTTATTATCTTTTGTAAGCATAAATTTGGCATGTATGCCATCTGCTTTTGGGCTCCGTTTTTTTTATCTGTTCCACTCGGAAGTATTGTAGTAGCCAAATTCTATGGTAAACTGAATTATACCTTTTTATATGTTTTCTTTGGAATGCTCATAAATGCAAGTCTCACCACGTTTTTAGCCTATGTCATTTTCCAATAAACATATTTTTTTTGATCTGGATAGAACACTTTGGGATTTTGATGAGAATTCAAAAGAGGCCTTAAAACAGATCATTGTTCATTATCAATTGAATCTTGTTTTTGGTTCTTTTGATCGTTTTTATAGAGCTTATGAGAAACACAATTCAAGATTATGGGGGGAATATGGAAAAGGAAATTTACAAAAAGACATTTTGCGGTTTGAGCGGTTTAATGCGACTTTAAAACAATTCGGAAAAGATGATGTGTCATTGGCTAAAAAAATGGGTGAGATGTATGTTGAAATTTCTCCCCGTCAGACCAGACAATTCCCAAATGCAAAGGAAGTTCTAGAAGAATTAAAGGAGATGGGCTATCATCTTCACATCATCACAAATGGTTTTGAAGAGGTTCAGTATATCAAGCTAGAAAATTGTGGCTTAAGGGAATACTTTGATGTTATTGTATGCTCTGAGGCGGTTGGTAAAAATAAGCCGGCTCTTGCGATATTTAATTATGCATTAGAACAGGCCAATTGCATAGCCGAAAATGCAATGATGATTGGAGATGATTATATTGCTGATGTTTCAGGAGGCTTAAAAGCGGGTTTACAAGCCATTTTGTTTGACCCACATTTACGCTCTACTGAGAATTATGAATTCACTATTCAAAACCTTAATGAGCTGCCCTTATTGGCTACAAAGCTTCTCCGTATATAGATTTAAGTGTTTTCTTGCCTCATTTTTTCGTAAAGAATAATACCTGTAGCGACACTCACATTTAAGGATTGAATCTCACCATGCATGGGGATTTTAGCTCTGACATCAGACAAGTTAATCAGATCAGATGTAATTCCATTCTCCTCTGAGCCCATTATGATTCCTACGGAACCNCTTAAGTTGATGTCTTGTAGTGGCAACGATGATTTTTCCGTACAAGCAATAAGTCTTATACCTGATTGTTGTATGTAGAACAACGTATTCTTAAGGTCATCCGTTTTACATACAGGGATCCTGCTCAATGCTCCAGAGGAAGTTCTTACAGCATCTGACGATACCAAAGCAGATCCTTTAGAAGGTATCAGAATGGCATCCACTCCCTGACACTCAGCTGACCTTGCAATGGCTCCAAAATTTCTAACATCTGTTATTCTGTCTAATATCAGAATATTCACCTTTTGCTCTTTTTCCATCCATTGGTCCACAAGAGTCTCAATATTTTGATATTCAATTGGCGTTACAAATGCAATTACCCCTTGATGGTTTCCAGAAGTTAATTTGTTCAACTTCTGAATTGGTACATATTGAATGTTGTAATCTTTTCCAGCCAGAATTTCTTTCAGTTCTCGAAAATGTTCTTTTTCAATTCCTTTTTGAATTAATATTTTGTTTAGTTCCTGTTCCGACTTAATGGCCTCAAGTACAGGGTGTAATCCAAAGATGACATCCTTTTTTTCCTTTCTTGGATATTTGTCTCTTTTTTCTTCCATCTATGTGAATTTATATTCAATTTGAACATTATTTTTTAAAGTAAGCTCAACAGGGCAACTTCGAGCGGCTTCAATAACCTTTTTCAACGTGGCCTCATCCCAATTATTTTCGGATAACTTCATTTCAATAATAATCTGATCAACCTTCCTTGGATTATTTCCCATTAATTTTTGTACGCTCGCTTCACAATTCTCAAAAGTGATTTTGTTTTTATTACAATAAATCCCGATAATGGTTATTGCACAAGAAGCCAGTGATGTTACTAAAATATCCGTAGGAGAAAATGCTTCACCCTTTCCGTTGTTATCGGTAGGGGCGTCCGTGATAAAAGTATCACCTGATTTTAAATGTTTACAAGCAGTGCGTAAATTTCCTAAATAAGTAACTTCTGATATTTGCATCCATGTTCAATTATGTCGCGAAGTTACGCTATTTCATAGCATTGAGAACAATTTCCAAGGAAAAATGACTTCCGTATTGTTTTACTTATCTTTAACCCTCAAATAATAGCTTCTATGAAAATCGCATTATACATTTTTATCTTACTAACATCTGTTTTCTCTTACCATTCTCAAAATGAAATGAAATANAAAACAAATTCATCTTCACCCGAATGGATTAAATCNATGTATCAAGAAAACCCANATCCAGGAGNGGTCATAAATCAATATGAGGTCTATTATTCAACACANGATTTTATAAGAAATGAGCANACTCAATACTATAAAAGATGGCTCAGGTCAATAAGTCGAGAGGTTTCTTTTGATGCGAACTCTGATGCGGGAAAGGCTTATATGAAAAAATCAAGAAGCTTAAAAGCTATGAAGGATGAAAACGCTGAATGGTCTTGTATCGGGCCTTTTGATTTTGACATTGATGCAGCTAGCCGAAGCTATGCACCAGGAGCCGCTCATGTTTATACGGTGAAACGTTGCTTGAGTAATCCCAATATTATGTATGCAGGTACGGCAACAGCTGGAATGTGGAAGTCTATTGACGCAGGGTTGAGTTGGAGCTTGACAACAAGGGATTTGGTCTTAAATGGAATTTTTGCCATTGAGATAGACCATAGCAATCCGGATATCGCTTTTTTCGAAAGTGGAGGCAGTGTCTACAAAACTATTGATTCAGGAGTAAATTGGTCAATTATTGGAGATGCCATATTTCAATCTCAATCTCATGGAGTAAAAGACATTGTAATGTCGCCAGATAATTCTAATGTTATCTATTTGACTTCAAATAATGGGTTTTACAGAACTGTAGATGGTGGTAGCAATTGGACTGAAATTATGTCTGGAGAGTTTCAAGAGATAGAAATAAATCCTGCCAATTCTAATATGATTTACACGATAAAAGTGGTCGGGGATTATACAGAGTTTCATAAAAGTATAGATGGAGGATTGACGTTTACAGCTCAAACAAATGGATGGCCAAGTCCTCAACAGTCGGGAGATCATCAAAGAAGGGTAGAAATTGCAGTAACGCCTGCAGATCCAAATTTAATTTACGCGAATGCAACGGGATCAGCCAATGGAGGAAGTGGAACCTATGGCATTTATTTATCTTCAGATGAGGGCGCGTCTTGGACCTTTCAGTGCTGTGGTTCACAACCCGCTGGACCTCCATCACTAACGAACATAAACATGATGGGATGGGACAAGGAAGGCGAGGACGATGGAGGACAATATTATTATGATGTTGGACTTGCGGTTGACCCTGTAAACCCATTAAAACTGCACTTAGGTGGAGTCAACCACTGGGTTTCTGAAGATGGAGGAGTCACTTGGGTGTGTCCCGCTAAATGGTCTGAACCAGCTCTTGACGAATATGTACATGCCGACATTCATGACATTCGTTTTTTTGGTACAGAATTATGGATTGCTTGTGATGGTGGAATTTTCAAATCTACGGATGGAGGAGCTCATATTGATAAAACAATGGTCGGAATTGAGGGTACGGATTTTTGGGGATTCGGAGCAAGTCCACAAAGTGATGTCATGCTCGGCGGCTGTTATCACAACGGAACTCTATTAAAAGACAATGATACCTATATCAACGACTGGATTTGTACGGGAGGAGGTGATGGTGTTCGTGGATTTGTCAATTTCGGAGACGACCGAATTGCTTATGACGACTACGAAGGGCGCTATCTTTCCGGAGACCGAACAGTAAATATAAATGGTTTTCAATTTGATTCACTCCCAAATGCATCATATATTTTTGGAGAATCATCCACTATGGAATGGGATCCAAGAAACAACAAATACATTTATTTAGGACGTGGAACAAACCTTATAAAAACTGAAGACAATGGAATGTCTTATGATTTGGTTTACGCGTTCGACCATCGTGTTATGAATATTGAATTGTCTCGAGCGAATCCAGAAGTAATGTATTTGGCTACCTATGAAAGTTGGTGGGGAGCAAAAAAAATATGGAGAACAGGAGATGGGGGTGCGTCATGGACAGACGTAACACCACCAACATCCCTTTTAAATGGCCAGGAATGGGTGCCCTTTGATATTGCTGTAAGTGCAAGTGATGAAAATGTGGTTTGGGCAGCAAGAATCTCTCAGTATGGAAACACAAACCTTAACAATCGAATGGTTTTTAAATCAACAGATGGTGGAGTCAATTGGGTCAATTATTCTAGTTCAACTCTTGACGGAGAGGTCATAACGAATATCGAGCATCAGAAAGGAACTGATGGGGGGGTATATATTGGCACAAGAAGGACCGTATATTATCGTAATAATTCCATGAATGAGTGGGCTTTGTTTAATAACAATCTTCCTTTAAGCTCAATGTCAACAAAGCTTGTCATTAAATACAAAGACAGACTTCTTAGAAATGCTACGAATAGAAGTGTTTATGAGGTGGAATTGTATGAAGATTCGGAGCCAATCGCTCAGATAGCAGCAGATAAGTTTAAGGTATCGTGTTTGGACAATCAGGTTCAGTATATCGATAATTCGGTATTGTCATCGATGAATCCAACCTGGTCTTGGACTTTTACAGGTGGAATACCAGCGTCTTCAAATGAACAGAATCCTATGGTGCAATATGATGCACCTGGATTTTATAATGTTTCATTAACAGTAACAGATGATTTTGGTACAAGCACTCAATCTTATTCTATGTTTATAGAGTATGAAGAAACGCTTGCTCCACTTGATGTGATTGAAGATTTTGAATTGGGTATTACGGATTTCTGGACCCAGTACAATGCGAATAATTCATATGGATGGTCCCCGTTTTATACAGAAAACGGCCCAGATTGTGATGCAACAAATTGTGTAATGATTGATCATTTCTCGATAAGCCAAGTAGGTGATGAAGCAGAATTGATGACACCAAAAATTGATTTAACTAATGCCGTTAGTGCTTATTTAGAGTTTGATTATGCTTATACAAAGTGGGGAGGTTCTTATGAAGATGGTTTTAGAATAGATGCAAGTACTGACTGTTGGGAAACTTATGACACCCTGTTTTATGCTTTTGGAGATGATTTAATAACTGTTCCAAGTACAAATGATGAATGGTTTCCTCAAGACTGTGCAGATTGGGCTGTCGACAACTTTATTGATTTATTGCCTTATGTTGGTCAGAATGTGGCCATTCGATTTGTAGGTATTAATGGTTGGGGCAATAACTTTTTTATGGACAACATCAATGTTTCAGGCCAGCTTAGTGGTGTTGATCAATTGGATTTGCCATTTTCAGTTTATCCAAATCCAAACAAAGGTTCCTTTACCATTTCTCATGAATTAAAAGATCCTTTTATCAAGATCTTATCTCCTGATGGACGGATCGTATGGAATGCCAATATGACTTCACAAAAACAAGTTGTAGAACTTAATGTAAGTCCTGGAGTATACCTTGTCCACGTTAATGATGGTTCAAAAACGTATTTGGAAAAAATCACAATCCATTAGATATCATTCATCAATCTTATATATTTTTACTCAAAATCAAATGATCACATGAAATTTTTAAGCTTATTATTTTTTACGGTTGCCTTAAGTGCTTGTGCACAGGAAAAGAATTCAATTGATGCAAGTACTGTGTCCAATTTGAAATTCAGACTGGTAGGGCCAGCTCTTACATCTGGAAGAGTTTCTGACCTTGCCATACATCCTTCTAATACAGATACTTGGTATGTCGCTACAGCATCTGGAGGATTATGGAAAACTGAAAATCATGGCATTACTTTCAATCCGATTTTTGATTCATATAGTTCTTATTCGATTGGCTGTGTTGAAATAGCTCCTTCAAATCAAAATACGGTTTGGGTAGGAACAGGTGAAAATAACAATCAGCGTTCAGTATCCTATGGAGACGGCGTGTATAAATCTGTTGATGGTGGAAAATCTTTTCAGAATATGGGCTTAAAAACCAGTGAGCATATAGGAGGAATTGTTATCCATCCCAATGATGAAAACACCATATGGGTTGCAGCCTACGGTCCACTTTGGAGTGGAGGAGGAGAAAGAGGTGTTTACAAATCTACAGATGGAGGAGAGACTTGGAAACGTACACTGGATATCTCGGAGCATACTGGAGTTGCAGAAGTACATTTGGATCCTTCTGACCCCAATATTTTATATGCTTCTGCGCATCAGCGCAGAAGGAGAGAATGGACTTTTATCAGTGGAGGACCAGAATCAGGCCTCTATAAATCTGTTGATGGTGGAGAAACGTGGAGAGAAATCAATAAAGGATTGCCTTCGGGTTATATGGGGAGAATTGGTTTGGCTGTTTCTCCAGTTGATCCGAATGTGGTTTACGCCATCGCAGAGGCTAGATATGGTAAAAATGGCTTTTATAAATCAACCAACAAAGGAGAAAATTGGAGCAAGCAAAGCAGTTATTCAACCAGTGGAAATTATTATCAGGAAATTTTTTGTGACCCATTAGATGTGGATAAGATTTTTTCAATGAATACTTATTTACACCATTCAGAAGATGGAGGAAAAAATTTCAAACGAACAGGGGAGAAAGGTAAACATGTGGACAACCATTGCATTTGGATAGATCCATCAAACACAAATCATTGGATCGTCGGGTGTGACGGCGGTGTTTATGAAACATACACGCACGCCAAAGAATGGCGTTATTATGCCAATATTCCCATCATACAATTTTATAAAGTAGCAACTGATAATGATGCGCCTTTTTATAATATATATGGAGGTACTCAAGACAACAATTCAATGGGAGGACCATCAGCTACATTAAATGCTTCAGGTATACTCAATTCAGATTGGTTCATCACGAATGGCGGAGATGGTTTTGAGTCTGCGACGGACTGGGAAAACCCAAATATCACCTATGCTCAAGCCCAATATGGTTGGATTGTACGATACGATAAAGCTTCAGGTGAGAAAGTGCCCATTCAACCTATGCCAGGAGATGGTGAAGCGGCATACAGATGGAACTGGGATTCACCACTGTTGGTTTCACGCCATGATGCATCCACCATTTATTTTGCCGCGAACAAGTTATTTAAATCAACAAATAGAGGAGATGAATGGAATACGATTTCTCCTGATTTGTCTCGTCAATTAGATCGAAACAAGCTTCCTGTTATGGGACAGGTTTGGACGATGGATGCCGTTATGAAGAACAAGTCAACGACCATTTATGGAAACATTGTAGCTTTAGACGAATCTCCATTACAACAGGGCCTTTTGTACGCTGGAACAGATGATGGACTGATTCAGGTTACGACTGACGATGGAAGGTCTTGGTCAAGAATCGACAAGATAAAAGGAGTTCCGGAACGAACAAAAGTGAATATGCTTACGGCGTCCTTGCATGATAAAAACGAAGTGTTTGTGGCATTTAATAGCCAGCGTGATGGTGATTTTACGCCATACCTGCTTCGTTCAACGAATCAAGGTAAATCTTGGGAGTCTATTTCGTCAAATCTTCCTGATAGAGGAAATGTTTACTGTATTAAACAAGATCATGTAAATCCAGATTTACTTTTCGTAGGAACTGAATTTGGAGCTTTTTTCTCCATTGATAAAGGGGAAAGCTGGACAAAGCTTGGTGGCTTACCGACGATTGCAGTTTATGACTTAGACATTCAGCAAAGAGAAAATGATTTGGTTGCCGGAACTTTTGGTCGAGGATTTTATGTTTTGGATAATTATGCGCCGCTAAGAACAATGGGTAGTGAAGTCTTAGACAAAAAAGCCCATTTATTTGACATCAAGGATGCTCTATTGTATGTGCCAGCAACTCCTTTGGGAAGTAGGGGTACAGGTTCGCAGGGACATGGTTTATGGTCTGCAAAGAATCCGTCTTATGGCGCTACCTTTAGTCTTTATTTGAAGGGTGTTGATCAATCTCTAAAATCAAAGCGTCAGAAAAAAGAAAAAGAACTCGAAAAGAATGGGGAAGCTGTATTTTATCCTTCATTTGAGGAAATTCGGGCAGAAGACTTGGAAGAAAAAGCCCAGCTGATCTGGCAAATATTTGATGGAGAAGGAAATGAAATCAGAAGAATGAAATCAGCTCCATCTAAAGGCATCGTAAGACAAACCTGGAATTTAAGAACCAACAATACCAACCCAATCGGCTCCGGAGGAAGTGGGTTTCTTGTGACGCCAGGAGAATATATGGTCAGTGTCGTATACTTAAAGGATGGAAAATCTGACCTTNTAATAGACAAACAAAAGTTTACCATTAAGGGCTTGAACAATCAAACATTGATTGCCNAAAATCCTGAAGAGCTTAAAACATTCAGAGCTGAAGTGGCAGAACTGAATCGACAGGTAAGTGGAACTGAAAAGGTAATGAAAGAAACCAAAGAGAAGGTTGACATTATTGAAAAGGCATTACTAGGGTATCCAAATACGGACCTCAACTTAATGGAGTCTATCAGAAACATGAAAGTCACATATAAAGATTTAGAAGTAATGATGTGGGGAGACAATGCTCGTTCATCTAGAGATTTTGAGACCGTACCGAGTATTTCAGGAAGATTGGGAATGGTGGGCTATCAGCTATATCAAAACACCACAGGTGTAACCAATACGCATCGCTCAAATAAGAATATTGCCGAGAAGCAATACAAAGAACTAAAAAGCAAGCTGAACCAAATTATCTCATATCTTGATGCTGTTGAGAAGAAATTGGATGGAGTCATTCCGTATACAAAAGATAAAGGAGACGACTGGAAAGAGGACTAAGCCTCTGCTTCTTCCAGTTTTTTTATTTCTTCTAATATTTGATTGGCTTCAGCGGTCAATCGATCACTTTCTGTTCGATTGCTGGTTGACATTTTGTAGGCTTGCTCGAGTTTTTTCTTATACTGGTCGTTGAGCTTTTCCTTTTTACTTTTTCTTGTGAAGAATCCCATGATTTTTTTTATTTAAAACACGCGCAATCTAAATTATGTTCAAATATAAAAAAAGGGATCTCATTTAAGTGATCCCTTTTGTACGGTAGGTTATTGGTAATGTTTTATTCGTCTCCGAAGCGTTCAATCACAGGTTGTGTTACACCCGTATTCGAGAATCCTCCATCGTGAAAGAGATTCTGCATCGTGACATATCTTGTTAGATCTGAGAACATACTCACGCAATAGTCAGCACAGGCCAATGCGCTTGCATTTCCAAGTGGAGACATTTGTTCTGAGAAATTGATGAATTCATTAAACCCTTTAATCCCTTGTCCTGCCGTTGTTACCGTTGGAGATTGAGAAATGGTATTGACACGTACCTTATTTTTGATTCCATAGTGATATCCGAATGAACGCGCAATCGATTCCAACAATGACTTGGCATCAGCCATGTCGTTGTAGTCAGGAAAAATTCGTTGTGCTGCGATATAGGATAATGCCAGAACAGATCCCCATTCGCTCATGGCATCGTGCTTATATAACGTAGCTAATGTTTTGTGTAAAGACGTTGCAGAAACATCCATAGTTTGACTATAGAAACGGTAATCGTTTTCAGTGTAGTGTTTCTTTTTTCGAACATTAGGCGACATGCCAATAGAATGCAGTACAAAATCAATTTTACCACCTAATATTTCCATTGATTGCGTAACCAAATGGTCAAGCTCTTCTACATTCGTAGCATCTGCAGGGATGATTTGACTACCCGTTTCTTCAGCGAGCTTATTGATTTCGCCCATTCTCATCGCAATAGGGGCATTGGTTAATACAAAAGTTGCACCCTCTTCATGAGCTCGTTGAGCAACCTTCCAAGCAATAGACTGGTTGTTTAATGCGCCGAAAATAATACCTCTTTTCCCTTTTAATAAATTGTTAGCCATTCCTAATATTTTGAACAAAATTAATAAAACTTGTTCGTCTAAACCCCAATAATGTGAAATACATGAACATGTTATTGTGAATTACAACAATAGGAGTATAATGATTGATTATTGGAGCTTTTTTAGATACTTCACATCAATGTAAAAGGTTCCGAAGGGAACAAAAGAGGCGATAAAAAATAGGATGCCTCTGGGCCAGCTCCATATTTTTCGAAGAGTTAACACAAGAAGCCAAAAACAAAACAAAATAAAGACCACCCCATGAAGCATACCTACTACATAATTCGGTTCTGGGATTTCATAGATATATTTTAGAGGCATGGTAAACGCAAAAGATATATAGGAAACGCCTTCAATTAAGGCGATCCAGCGAAATTGTTTTAGGGTCATTTTTCCGTTCATTCAAATTGTTTTTCTAATTTTTGTAGATCTCTCATTTGGTCTCTGTATCCTGCAGCTTCTATAAATTCAAGATTTTTCGCCGATTTCTCCATGAGCTTTCGTATACGTTTGATTTCTTTTTCAAGCGCTTTAGAATTATTGAATTCTGTTGCAACAGGGGCTTGCTCAATGGCTGCTATTCTTTCTGCTTTTTGAGTTGAAGATTCACCATCAGCAACCTTGGTGGATTCAAGAATAATGTCTTTTGATTTTTTCAGAGCAGTAGGTATAAGCTTATGTTCTTTATTGTAATCCATTTGAAGTTTTCGTCTTCTTTCCGTTTCGTCAATGGTTCGCTTCATGGATTTTGTAATTTTATCTGCAAACATGATAACATATCCATTTACGTTTCGGGCTGCACGGCCCACTGTTTGAACCAGTGAACGTTCGTTTCTAAGAAAGCCCTCTTTATCGGCATCTATTATCGCCACAAATGAAACTTCAGGTAAATCAAGTCCTTCTCTTAAAAGGTTTACGCCAATCAATACATCAAATTGCCCCAGTCGCAGCTGTCGCAATATTTCAACCCGTTCTATGGTATCAATTTCACTGTGTATGTAACGGCATAATATCCCCATTTTATCCAGATACTTTTGTAATTCCTCTGCCATTCTTTTGGTCAGTGTGGTTACGAGTGTTCGCTCCTTAAGTTTTATCCTATTTTGTATTTCCGAAATTAATGTGTCAATTTGATTGAGGCTTGGTTTCACCTCTATTACTGGGTCCAATAAACCTGTTGGTCGAATAACCTGTTCAATCAATAGTCCTTGTGATTTTTCCATTTCGTAATCTGCTGGAGTAGCAGATACATAAATGCATTGTTGAAACATGTTTTCAAATTCTTCAAACTTCAGTGGTCGATTGTCAATGGCAGCTTGAAGTCTAAATCCATAGTCAACAAGGTTCGTTTTTCTTGCTCGGTCACCACCGTACATGCCTTTTACTTGAGGCAATGAGACATGGCTTTCATCAATGACCATTAAATAGTCCTCCGGGAAATAATCAAGTAAGCAGAATGGTCGTTGCCCCGGAAGTCTGCGATCAAAGTATCTAGAATAATTTTCAATTCCAGAGCAATAGCCAAGTTCTTTAATCATTTCAAGGTCGTATTCGACTCTGTCTTTAAGTCGCTGNGCTTCTTCGGCTTTCCCGTCTTTTTGAAATTCTTCTATTTGAATCAACAGGTCATCTTGAATTTCAATAATGGCTTGGTGTGTGTTCTCCGGACTTGAAACAAATAAATTTGCTGGATAAATCAATATGTCTTCAAGATTGTCAATGGTTTTACCTGTTTCAGGATCAATTGTTGAAATGTTTTCTATTTCGTCGCCCCAAAATTCAAATCTGATCGCATAATCGGTGTAAGCCAGATAAAGATCAATGGTGTCTCCTCTCACTCTAAAATTGCCTCTCTCAAATGCTTCATCAGATCTTGAATATAGATTTCCCACAAATTTCAAGAGCAGTTTATTTCGGGAGATATTTTCTCCTTTTTTAAGGGTAATAATGCTCTTTTTAAATTCTGAAGGGTTTCCAATTCCATAAATACAAGAAACCGATGCAACAATGATAACATCTCTCCGTCCTGATAACAATGCCGATGTAGCTGATAATCTGAGCTTCTCTATTTCGTCATTGATTTGAAGATCTTTTTCAATATAAGTATTGGTTACCGGGAGATAAGCTTCTGGTTGATAATAGTCGTAATAAGAAACGAAATACTCGACTTTATTGTTGGGAAAAAATTGTTTAAACTCACCATATAGCTGAGCCGCCAAGGTCTTGTTATGAGACAGTATAAGGGTTGGTTTATTTACTTTTTGAATAACATTTGCTACGCTAAACGTTTTTCCACTTCCTGTAACACCCAAAAGCGTCTGATGGTTAATTCCTGATTCAACTCCATCAATAAGTTGGGCTATTGCCTGAGGTTGATCTCCAGTTGGTTTGTAATCAGAAACGAGTTTAAACTCCATAAGCTATAAAATTAAATAAACAATGGAATCATTTGTTCAAAAAAAAACGCCCTGAGGCGTTTTTATTAATTTTTGCAAACCAATATTTTTTTCTTCTTTAGTTTTTTTACTTCAAAGGCCTTACTATAACTCAAGATAAAGTGGATAGATGATGGGCTTGGTAAAGAATTTGTGTTAATTGGCTTACTTTCAGTAGAGTATTTATGCATCATACGCAATTATGTTTTTTTATAAAACGAATGATTCTTCAATTTATTTTAAGCGCTACTTTTTTTTAATTTTTTAACTTTGCAAAATCAAATCAATTATGGAATGAGTCATAATATAAAATCGGGTGTAGCAACAGGGAGTGATATTCAAGAAATATTTGCCTACGCCAAAGAAAAAGGTTTCGCATTGCCTGCAGTAAATGTTTCTTCAACAAGCACGGTAAATGGAGTAATGGAAACTGCTGCAAAGTTAAATGCACCAGTAATTATCCAATTTTCTATTGGAGGCTCGCAGTTTTTTGCAGGAAAGTCTCTTGATAATTCAAATCATCAAGCGGCAATACTTGGGGCTTCTTCGGGTGCGCGTCATGTACACAGGTTGGCAGAGGCTTACGGAGCATCTGTTATTCTTCATACAGATCATTGTCATAAGCCAAAGTTGCCTTGGATTGATGGACTTTTGGATGAGGGTGAAAAGTATTATGAAATTCATGGAGTTCCATTGTACAGTTCTCACATGATTGATTTGTCAGAAGAGCCAATTACTGAAAATATCGAGTTGTGTAAAAAGTATCTGGAGCGCATGAGTAAAATCGGAATGACTCTTGAAATAGAACTTGGTATAACGGGAGGGGAAGAAGATGGTGTAGATAATTCGGATGTAGATATCTCCAAGCTATATACCCAACCTGAAGAGGTCGCATATGCATATGAAGAGCTTATGAAAGTATCACCGAACTTTACCATAGCAGCTGCTTTTGGAAATGTTCATGGTGTTTACAAGCCGGGAAATGTAAAGTTGACTCCAAAAATCTTGAGAGATTCTCAAGAATATGTTCAACAAAAATTTAATACTGGAAAAAACCCAGTAGATTTTGTTTTTCACGGTGGTTCTGGTTCCAGTCTTGATGAAATTAGAGAAGCCATTGGTTATGGTGTAATCAAAATGAATATTGATACAGATCTGCAGTATGCTTTTACCGAGGGAGCGCGAGATTATATTCTCTCAAAACAAGAATACTTGAAAAGTCAAATTGGAAACCCTGAAGGAGATGAGTTGCCAAATAAAAAATATTATGATCCGAGAAAATGGATGAGAGAAGGAGAAAATACTTTTATAAAAAGACTCGAAAAGTCATTTTCAGATTTAAATAATCTCCACACCTTATAAATCTTTATTAATTTTAAACAAAGAAATTAAATGAGTTGGTTCAAAAGAAATAAAGAAGGAATTACTACCACTACAAGTGAGAAGAAAGAAGTTCCAGAGGGTTTGTGGTCAAGATGTTCAAATTGTAAAACAATTTTCACCAAAGGAGACTTAGAGAAATTGAACTATGTCTGTAATAGATGTTCTCATCATGAACGTATTGGTTCCGAGGAGTATTTTTCAATCATTTTTGATGACGGAAAATATACAGAACTTAATCCAAATATAACTTCTGGTGATCCATTGTCATTTGAGGATACAAAAAAGTATACAGATAGGGTAAAAACAACCCAGAAGAACACAGGATTATCGGATGCAGTGAGAACTGCAAAAGGGAAGTTGAATAAAAAAGACTTTATAGTGGCTGCAATGGATTTTAAATTCATCGGTGGGTCAATGGGGTCTGTTATGGGGGAAAAAATTGCCCGAGCTATTGATGAAGCCTTGAAGCTCAAATGTCCGATCATGATTATTTCTAAATCTGGTGGAGCAAGGATGATGGAAGCCGGTTTTTCATTGATGCAAATGGCTAAAATTTCCGGAAAACTAGGTCAGCTTGCTGATGCACAATTGCCATACATTTCTTACCTGACTGATCCAACAACGGGAGGTGTTACCGCTTCTTTCGCCATGTTAGGTGATGTGAATATTGCCGAACCCGGTGCTTTGATTGCTTTTGCTGGTCCTCGAGTGGTAAAAGAAACCATCGGACGGGATTTACCAGAAGGGTTTCAAACGTCAGAGTTTTTGCTGGAGCACGGCTTCTTAGATTTTATTGTGGAAAGGACAGATATTAGGGATAAGTTATCACTAGTGGTAAACCTTTTTACCAAATAAAAACCAATCTGGTTTCTTCATAACGTTTGAGATTTATTTTTCGTTTCATTTTCCGTATTTTTGAAAAAAAAACATCATGCGAAGAATTATTTTACTCATTACTGTTTTATTGTTATCATTATTGAATTCAAATCATCTTGACGCTCAAGATACGACATGGGTCCAGACCTTTACTTTTGATTCAATTAGTACAAGACGTGCCAATTTTGAATTTCCAAATTCTTTAAACGATAAGCGTTTTGAAAAAGTGTTGATGTATTACAAATTAAAATGTAGTCCTCAAACACCATGGGATCAATACAATTGTGGAGAGTGGGATTATTTAACTTATACACGTGTTTTTGATCATACAGGCGACTATGATTCAGTTCGAGTAGATAGTGTTCGATACTTGCACAATTACAATTCAAATTCGCCATATGACTATGAGCCCTGGGGTTATGATTATCACAATAACTCGCTAATTACAGAACATGAACGACAGGCTTTAACCAACCCTGTGCAATTTAGCTTAGGACAAACATCTTCGTCGACCTCCTTATACCCCTTTGACATGACCTATCAGGGCGGAAAATACCAAATGATAGTCAATGCTACGGAATTAGAAATGGCGGGAATAAATGCAGGAGAAATTAAATCGCTATGGTTAAATGTTTCTAATTTAATCAATGGTGGAGCGCTTATGCATCCAAGAATATCAATCAAATCTACTCAGGATTCTCAATTAACGGAGTTCCACAATAGTGGTTTTTCAACGGTTTATGATTTAAGCAGAACGGCTACAACTACATTATTTGGCTGGGAAGAGCTTCAGCTTGGTCAAAATGAGTTTTTATTTAATGAGCCATATGTTTGGAATGGAGCAGATAATATCGTTATTGAAATAAGTTTTGATCACTCCTTTCCGGCCAACAACCAAATCGAATTCGAAACAGAATCAAGTAACAACGGTCAAGCATTAAATTACTCTTCTAAAAATGGTAGCCTAAAGTTTGATGGAACAAACCATGCCCTATTGGAAATGTCTGATGTTGATTTAGGAGATGAATTAACCATATCAATGTGGGTTAAGGGGAATGGAAACACGAGTGTGAATACATCAATTCTAGAGGGATATGACACTTTAAATCAACGTGTAATTAACATTCATATGCCGTGGAGTAACAATCGGATTTATTGGGATTGTGGCGAGGGTTCTGCTTACGATCGAATCGATAAAGACATGTCAAATGACGGTATTGATAATGAGTGGCACCATTGGGCTTTCGTTAAAAAACAAAGTACAGGAGAAATGCTGATCTATAAAGATGGCTCTCTTTGGCATAGTGGAACGGATAAAAACAAAATCATTGGAAACCTTCATCGTCTCGTCTTAGGGGCAAACAGAAGTCTTGGCAATCATTGGAAAGGAAATATTGATCATTTTGAAGTTTACAATGCTGCTCTAGATGAGGCAACAATAAGTGCATGGCAATACAAAAAAGTAAATAATTCACATCCCAATTGGAACAACTTAATGGTCTCTTATGACTTTGACAATTACAGTTACGCTAGAGATGCTTCACCCAACAATTACTTATTAATGCCATCTGCATTTGGGATGTTCGATTTTTCAGAGGACCCCATTAATGGTATGGAACGATCTGTAAACCGATTACTTGTATCCTTTGGAAATGGCGATTACCAGGATGTGAACGCTTCAGAATTAGTGATAAACAAAAAATCATTAATTGAACCAGAGATTTTATTTGAATTTGAATCCATTGATAGACACTTTGAAATCTCAAATGCATTGATAGTTGCAGCATCTGGAGATGAAATCGAATATGACTTACAGGGAGATGTGGTTTCTTCAACACCTTATTCGACCAGTGAATCCGTTGAGAATTCTACCATAACGTATTACCAAAATCCTTATGAGATTATTTTTGATGTTGAAATCGCGAGATACATTACTCCATACGGAATAGGTTTTGATTTAGGACCAAATGGTTTTGCCTGGATTTATGATGTCACGGATTATCAGGATTATTTGAGGGATGTGGTGGACCTTGCCGCTCATAACACCCAAGAGTTGCTGGATTTGAGCTTTGCCTTTGTTGAAGGAATCCCGCCAAGAGACGTTCACAAAAGAGAACCCATTTGGTCTGATTTTAGATCGTATGGATTCGCAGCTATGGCAGAAGACAATGTGCTTCAGGAAAAGAAAGTTCATTTGTCTGATACCTCTGAAGGCTTCAAAATTAAAACAAGAATGTCTGGTCATGGACAAGTTGGTAATCAGGCTTGTTGCGAATGGGTTTCAAATGATCACAGTATCAAGGTAGATGGTATTACACGTTTTGAATGGGATATTTTTGAAGAAGATGATTGTGGAAATAACCCTCTTACCGGACAAGGAGGAACATGGCCATATGCTAGAGAAGGGTGGTGTCCCGGTGATAAAGTAAAAGAATACGAGTTTGAGCTTACGCCCTATGTTACACCTGGAGATTCGGTTTCTCTTGATTATGTAATCAATAATGTCCCTTCAAATGATCAAGGACAAGGATCTGGAAATTATAGAGCAGCCTACGATTTGATTTCATATTCTGCTCCAAATTTTGAAAATGATGCAGCGATTGTAGATGTGTTAAACCCGAGTAATTACGAGTACTATTCAAAATTCAATCCTACTTGTTCGAATCCAAGAATTATATTAAGAAATACAGGTTCAGAACCTCTTACCTCCTGTACGATAAAGTGTTGGATTACCTATGGTGACAACATTGATTTTCAATGGACCGGAAACCTCGGGTTTATGGAAGAAGAGATTGTAGAAATACCCGTTTCTGATTATTCTTGGTGGACAGATCTTGACGAGAATCAAACGTTCACAGCTTATGTAAGAGACCTAAACGGTTCTTTTGGTAATGACGATTATCAGCAAAATAGTGTTAAAAAATCTAAGTTTGATGCAGCGGAATCGGTTGATGGACCATTCTTAATATGGTTTACAACGAATAATAAGGCTTCAGAAAATGCTTACAGGCTTATGGATGCATCTGGAACGGTTCTTTTTGAAAGAACCAATTTACAAAACACGACCCAGTACAAAGACACCTTTGATTTGGCTCCTGGATGCTATTCAATTGTACTTGATGATTATGATGATGACGGTTTGTCATTTTGGTATTCTTCACAGGTCGAGGGAGAGACAACGGGAGCATTTAGAGTCAGAAAAGTAGGAGGTAGCTATATGGAAATTTTCCCAGGAGATTTTGGAAGCTATCATCGATATGATTTTTCAGTAGGTTTTACATTAGGATTGGATGAGCTGCCTAACTACGGAGAACTGTCTATTTTTCCAAATCCCGCACAGAATGAACTTACAATTGATCTAGTAGCCAAGGTCGATGGTAATGCAAGCGTTGAAATCATGGATTTGTCAGGAAGGGTTTTACTTCAAGATGAGATGAATGCTTCGGCTTCTTTTGCAGAGTATTTTGCAGATGTTAGTCAATATAAGAAGGGTACTTATGTTATACGTATTTCTACAGTGAATGGGATTTATACAAAGAAATTCATAAAAAACTAGGAGTACCTTCTGAGTATTTTTTGAACAGACCCAATATACGAACCACCGAAAATAATAAGGTGAACAAGAAGAGGGTACAGTTGATGGAGGTCAGTCCTTTTTTTCCAATGGCTATCCAAAGAATATATGCTATGGTAAGCCTCTATGGTTTCATTAGAAATGTGCCCAAATAATAGAAGCATTGCCAGATCAATCTCTCGGTGCCCGTAATACACGGCTGGATCAATTAATACGGGTAATGTATTCTCATCAGAAATGATATTTCCATACCACAAATCACCATGTATAAGAGAGGGAGGCTCAACAGGAATGAGATGGTCTAACTCTTTATAAAGCTTATCAAAGGAGCGAACTGTCTTCATTTCAATATGTCCTGTATCAAATCCTTTTTTTACTAGAGGTTCGAGACGCATGGATTGATAAAACGAGGTCCAATCACTTTTTTTATTNTTGATTTGAGGAATCGATCCTATGTAATTGTCATGGTCAAGCCCGAACGAATCTGATGATAGTAGATGCAATTCTGCTAGCTTGGTTCCCAATGCCGTTTCACTTATTGTAGTTTCTTGATCATTGACATATTCAAGCATCAAATAGCTTTTTTTTTGATAAACACCTTTACTCAATACATTTGGAACNCGAAAACTTGATGAATTCAATAACTCNAATCCTTGCTCTTCTTTTTCAAACATTAGTGGATATTGTTCAGCTTCATTCAGTTTGAGAACAAGTTCTCCTTGCTTTGTAGTGCATTTATAAACCTTGTTTATACTTCCTCCAGACAAGGGCTTGAATGAGATTAAATCTTCATTTAATTCCGTTTTAATGATTTCATTCAGAACTTTCATTGATGCTTAGAGAGAAAAAACTTCATTTATTCGAGCCACATGAAATCCATTTTCATGAATTTGCTTAAATGCATTACTGTCCTCGTCTAATGCAGGGTTTGTATGATTTAGGTGAATGAAATACACTTTGTTTTTTTCCTTAGATGATAAGTTTTTTAACAAACTCATTGACTCAATAATAAATGGATGTGGAATTTCAGAAATATCTCTATGGTTGATTTCTTCTCCATCATAAAAGGTGCCATCAATAAATGCATAATCTACTTTAGAAATTTCCTGAATGATACTTACGTCCCATTTGTCCCATTTATCAATGTCTGGAATGAATAAAGCAGATCGGGTTTCGCCTATAATCTTGTATCCAACAGTTTCGGAATATTCATCTCTATGCGGAACAACAATGGGAAGAACCTTGAGGTTTTTATCTAAAAATACAGTGTCTCGTTTACTCAAATCCTTTAACTTGATATTTTTATTTTGAACGAGTTTTTCCCAAGGACCATTTGTTTCTAGGAAATTTTTCATTCTAGACAATGCATACACATTTATGTCTCTAGCAGATACTCCTTCTTTCCCAAGATACATTAGACCCGTATAATGGCCAATATGAGCATGAGTTAAAAATATGCCATCAACAAGTTTTTCTGAAGTTCCGAGTTTGTTTAAATAATTAAGCTGCTCTGAAATATTTGGCGTCGCATCAATCAGGTATTTTGTGCGTGAGTTAGGATTTATAACACCCATTGAACAGACTTTTCTATTCTTTTTATCTTGGTCCATAAGCTGCGAACAACACTCTTTTAGACAGCCGATTTGTGGCGAACCTGCATCCTGAATGGTCCCAAGTATAACAATCGATGTTTCTTTTAGTCGGTCTATTTTGGAGGAAGATTTTACGGTTTTGGTGATTGTTTTTACATCAGGAGATGTGCATGAAACAAGTATGGCAACAAACAACAATAGAACGCATAATCTACTCATCTTTATTTCTTCTTTAAAACCAGAGAATATACCATCGGTATATTGGACTCGAGATGTTTAATCCTGTATTTTCCCTTTGAAATTCTCACAGTATGTCGGAAGCAATCGTAAGGAGAATAATCATATTCTTTAAAAGATAATAAATCCATTTCATTATTCATTAAAGATGTAATGATTTCAGATAAACTATGGTTCCACCAAATAGAGGAAATCTCTTCTTTGGAATTAGGGGAAGCGTAACTTCCGTTTTCGACCTCCACATAGGGTTTTTCATTAAAATAAGAGTAGCTTATTTCCTTAAAATCGTCGTCGAACATCCATACACTAGGGTGAAAATCAACAATAGTAAATGTGTCTCCAGATTTTAAATGCTTTGAAATGACCTGTGCCCATTTATTGAGATCTGGCAACCATCCACAAATGCCATAGCTACAAAACACCATATCAAAGTCATGTGAATCAACCAAGTCTAGGTCATATATATTTGAACAAATAAATTCAGCATTAAAGCCCATCTCTTTTTTGATGTCTTCAGCATAAGAAATAGAAACAGGACTAAAATCTACACCAGTTACTTGAGCACCCAATTGTTCAAGACTCAAGGTGTCTAAGCCAAAATGACATTGGAGATGAAGTATTTTTTTGTTTTCAATATTCCCAAGTAAGCCAATCTCAAGATCATTTAAGGTGTTTTTACCTTTTTTAAATCCCTCTGTATCATAGAAATCAGAATTGAGATGTATTTTGGATCTCTGATCCCATGAATCACGATTAATTTCTAACCATTGTGAAGTGTCGCTATTCATAATTCTACACTCTTCCGTTCTTAATTTCTTCTACAATCTCTGGATTTAATAGTGTGCTGATGTCTCCGAAATTAGAAAAGTCTCCTTCAGCAATTTTTCTTAAGATCCTTCTCATGATTTTTCCAGATCTTGTTTTAGGTAAACCCGATGTAAATTGAATGCGGTCGAGTTTTGCTATGGGGCCAATTTTTTCAGAAATGATTTTATTAATTTCTAACTTAATGTTTTTGTTCCCGTCAGGGAGCTCTTTTAAGGTCACGAAACCATAAAGGGCATTTCCTTTTATATCATGAGGAAAACCGACTATAGCCGATTCAGCAACCATAGGATGCTCGTTTATGGCATCTTCGATGGGCGCTGTTCCGAGGTTATGACCAGAAACAATAATGACATCGTCCACTCGTCCCGTAATTCTGAACATGCCATCCTTATTTCTTTTGGCTCCATCACCAGTGAAATAATAACCAGGAAATGCCGTGAAATACGTCTCTTTATATCGTTTGTGGTCTCCCCAAATGGTTCTGGCAATAGAGGGCCATGGATATTTAATACATAGTTTTCCGACCGTGTCATTTTCATTGGATTCATTTCCATTTTCATCCATTAAAACAGGTTCGATTCCTGGTAGAGGATTTGTAGCAAATGTTGGTATTTGCGGAGAAATATGGGGTAGTGGGGAAATTAAGATTCCTCCAGTTTCTGTTTGCCACCAGGTGTCGACGATAGGACATTTTTTCTTTCCAATATTTGTGTTATACCATTGCCATGCCTCCTCGTTAATGGGTTCTCCTACAGTACCAATTATCTTCAAGCTGCTTAAATCATATCGATTTACGTGTTCAATAGATTCTTTGGCAAGTGCTCGAATGGCAGTAGGTGCAGTATAAAATTGATTGACTTTATATTTATCAATAACCTCCCAAAATCTACCTGGGTTTGGATAGGAAGGAACTCCCTCAAACATAAGTGTGGTTGCACCATTTAATAGAGGCCCGTATACAATATAAGAATGCCCTGTGATCCATCCAATATCGGCAGTACACCAATACACATCATTGGGTTCATAGGCAAATACATTATTAAATGTATAAGCGGTGTATACCATATAACCACCTGTTGTATGAACCATTCCTTTTGGTTTTCCTGTAGAACCTGAAGTGTAAAGTATAAATAAAGGGTCTTCAGCGTCCATGTGAACAGCTTCATGCTTTTCACTGGCTTTTTCAAGTAAAGGTTTTAGGAAATAATCTCTATTGTTTTTCATTTTGATTTGAGTCATCGTTCTTTCTGCTACCAAAACTTTTTCGACGCAGGGACACTGCGTTAATGCTTCATCAACAATTCCTTTTAGATCTATTGTTTTATTACCTCTAAAACTCCCATCAGCCGTTATGACCATTTTGCAGCTGGAATCATTTACTCTTGCCGCAAGAGCTCCTGATGAAAAGCCAGCAAATATTACAGAGTGAACGGCACCAATACGAGCGCAAGCAAGAACTGATACTGCCAATTCAGGGATCATTGGCAAGTAAATCGCAACCCGATCTCCTTTGTTAATACCCATTTCAGAAAGTAAGTTGGCCATTTTACAAACTTTTTTGTGTAACACACTATATGAGATATGAGTGGCTTGCTCATTGGGCATGTTTGGTTCAAAAATGATCGCTGTTTGCTCTGATTTACGTTCTAGATGCCTATCGATACTGTTAAATGTAATATTTGTTTTTGCACCTTCAAACCACTTGAAGCTTGCTTCTTTCATATCACAATTCATGACCGTATTCCATGGTTTGAACCAGGTGAATTCTTTAGCTATTCCTTCCCAGAATTCAGTCTTTTTTTCAACAGAATTTTGGTAACTTCTTGTGTATTCTTCTCTAGTTCGGATATTATAACTCATTAGAATCTTATTTTGATGGTATTTATAAAAGTAAAGAGTTTCATTAAATTTCTCTAAATTTACTAGATAATGAATTGGAAAAAAACCATTTGGAAATATTTCCCTGATTTGTGGCAGTATTTGGTTATTGTAATCATATTTGTTTTTGCTTCAATTTTTTTCTTTTAAAAAACGAACTCTCCATGTATAATATCTACTCAATATCATTTGTCAAAACCATCACCTTTACATTTTTCTTTTGTCTATTTCAATTTGGATATGGTCAGGCCCAATTAGATTTTGTATCAAATCTAGATTATCAGCAACTACATGACGCTCAATTAAATGATGTCTGGGGCTATGTTGATGAAGTGGGCAATGAATACGCTGTTATTGGCACGACTAAAGGAACGTCAATTGTTGATGTAACTGACCCAGTTAACCCACAAGAAATATTTTGGTTAGATGGGGCTCAAAGCATTTGGAGGGATCCTAAGGTTTACGGTGATTATGCATATGTGACCACAGAAGCAGAGGTAGGGATGACCATAATTGATTTAAGCCCTTTGCCAGCGAGTTCAAGTTTAACGAGTACTGTTTTTATGGGAGAAGGTAGTATTACATGGGAATCTGCTCACAATTGTTTTATTGATGATATGGGTTTTCTTTATGTGTTTGGAGCGAATTACGGTGAAGGAGGAGCTATTATATATGATGTCAACACAACACCAATGATACCCGAAGAGGTTGGTATTTTCGACACATGGTATGTGCATGATGGTTATGCCAGAAATGACACGCTTTATTTGGCTCATGTCAATGATGGATTTCTTAGTATAGTTGATATTAGCGATAAGTCCAATCCTGTTCTTCTTGGTACTAAAATCACATCAAACTCATTTACTCACAATATATGGCCTTCAGATGACGGGCAGGTTGTTTACACTACAGATGAGCTACCCAATTCTTTTGTTACATCTTATGACATTACAGACCCAACGAATATTGTCGAATTGGATAGGATTCAAAGCTCACCAGGTGCAGACGTTATTCCACACAATACTTTTGTGGTTAATGATTATTTGGTAACAAGCTATTATGTAGATGGGATCACAATACACGATGCTAGTTATCCGTATAACCTTATTGAGGTTGCTGCTTATGATACTTATCCCGGACAAACACCTACTTATGATGGATGTTGGGGGGTATATCCCTATTTGCCTTCAGGAAATATACTTGGGGCAGATATGACGGAAGGTTTTTTTGTTTTAAGTCCAAATTATGAAAAAGCGGCATATCTTGAAGGTGTAGTAACCGATTTTTCAAATGCCTCAACTTTAAATAATGTTTCTATTGAGATCGTATCAAGTGATCAATATGAAAACACAAACACCAATGGTTTCTATGCATCAGGAATGGCAGCAGCAGGTAATTATGATGTTAAATATTCAAAGGTTGGTTATTTCCCTCAAACGGTAAGCGTTTCATTAGCACAGGGTGTCGTAACTATCCAGGATATTCAACTGGTTCCAATAGAGCAATTTAATGTGACGATAAATGTAATTGACGGGGGTGGGAATCCAATAACTGATGCTCAAATTTCACTGAATCATCCTTTAATTTCTTATAACGGTATAACAAATGGAATAGGTGAAGAGAACTTTAATTTATTTTATCAAGAGAGCTATGAACTCATCGTTGGAAAATGGGGTTACTATACTGAGTGCAGCAATCCAGTGATAAATACTTCTACAGGTGAAATTAATATTACATTAATGAATGGATACTATGATGATTTTTCATTTGATTTTGGTTGGACTGTAACAGGNAATGCTGAAACTGGGGAGTGGGAAAGGGGTATTCCGAATCCGACGACTAATACGGTAATGGGTAGCGATGTATTTGGAGATTGTGGTTCTATGGCCTACGTTACAGGAAATAAGATTAATGTTGACCCAGATTATGATGATGTTGACAATGGCATAACGATTTTAACTTCCCCTCAAATGGATTTGACTCAATATGCAAATCCTGCATTCAGGTTTAGTTATGCTTTCTTTTGTAATCATGGTCCTGAACTTATAGATGACACTTTAAGTTTTATGATTGGCAATGGATCTGAATTTGAAATATTTTATCAAGTTCTTCCTCCTCAGGGTGATCCTATGGTTTTTGAAGATTACTTCTTGATTATTCCTCAACAAACCTCGATAGCAATTACAAATTCTATGACTTTTAAAGTATTTATTTCTGATGTTGAACCACATGTTAATATTACAGAAGCAGCATTTGATTTCTTTCGGGTAGAAGAGGCATGGGGAATTGAAGAAGCAAATTCAAATACGTTTACGATATTTCCAAATCCAACAACGGAGAGCGCAGTCATAAAAGACGCTCCAATTGGTTCAAGCTACAATCTTATTTCTCCCAATGGAATTATATTGAAGAGTGGCATTATTTATAGTGATAGTCATTCTATTGAGTTAAAAAATATGTCTAGTGGCTTCTATTTTGTTTCAATCGACGGAGTACAGAAAAAAATAATTAAACAATAACCGAAAAGGACGATAATACAGTAAAGAATTATTTAAATTTGAAGGATATGTCAAAGCAAATATCGATAGTAGTTCCACTCTTTAATGAAGAAGAATCTTTACCTGAGCTTTTTACATGGATCCAAAGGGTCTTGTCTGATAATTACACGTACGAAGTGATTTTTGTCGATGATGGTAGTAAAGACAAGTCTTGGGATGTAATTGAAGGATTACAGAAAAAACATACAGAAGTTAGAGGGATTAAATTTCAACGTAATTACGGAAAGTCAGCAGCTCTTCAAAAAGGGTTTGAGTTGTGTGTGGGAGATGTTGTGGTTACTATGGACGCTGATTTACAAGATTCTCCAGAGGAAATCCCTGAGTTGTATGAGATGATCATGCAAAAGGATTTTGATCTTGTTTCTGGTTGGAAAAAGAAACGTCACGATCCGCTTTCTAAAACGATTCCCACCAAGCTTTATAACTGGGCAGCCCGCAGAATTACAGGAATTTATTTGCACGATTTTAATTGTGGATTAAAAGCATATAAAAACACTGTGATCAAGAGTATTGAGCTGTATGGAGATATGCATAGATATGTCCCAGCCCTTGCGAAATATGCCGGTTTTACAAATATTGGTGAAAAGATAGTGAAGCATCAGGCTCGTAAGTTCGGTGTTACAAAATTTGGTTTAAATCGTTTTTTGAATGGCCCATTAGATTTAATAACCGTTGCCTTTATGGGTAAATTCGGAAAAAAACCAATGCATTTTTTTGGTGCACTTGGGACCTTGATGTTTATTATTGGATTTTCACTAACCTTATATCTAGGAATAGATAAGATCTTTATTCATAAGACTGCGAGACTTTTGGCTGATAGAACCGAATTCTACGTTGCACTTGTCGCCATGATTGTTGGAGTCCAGTTTTTCATGACAGGGTTCATCTCAGAGTTGATTGGCCGAAATTCTTCTCATAGAAATGTATATTTAATCGAGAAAGAAATTTGAGATGAAGCTCAATTGGAATGTGGATGCATCATGGACACTCTTTATTGATAGAGATGGGGTCATAAATGAAAGGAATTTTAAGGGATATGTTTTAAACAAACAAGATTTCATTTTTAAAGAGGGTGTATTAGAAATCGCCAGATCCTTATTTTCAAAGTTTAAATACGTGGTTTTAGTTACCAACCAACAATGTATAGGCAAAGGTTTGATTTCAAGCGATGGCGTAAGAGAAATTCACAATTATATGGAATCGTCTCTCATTCAAAACGGAGCCAAGATTGATTTAATATTGGTTGCTCCCGAAGTTAGAGGAGCTAAGAACTCAACTAGAAAACCTCAGCCACATATGGGAATATTGGCGCAGAATAAAATGAAGAGTATTGATTTTTCAAAATCAATTATGGTGGGGGATACCGACTCTGATATTGAGTTTGGCAAGAATCTTGAGATGAAAACAGTACTTATTGAGTCATCAGAAAAATGCACATCAATTCCTGATGTTAAGATGGGTTCATTAATGGAATTAAATAAATGGCTTCAATGAAGGTTTTACTTTTCTTGTTTATTGGCGTTTTTCAATTTTCATTTGGTCAAAATAGTATTGATGATGAAGGCAGGAAGCAAGGTGAGTGGAAGAAGTATTGGGACGAATCAAAGCAAGCTTTGCAGTATAAGGGAACTTTTGTTAATGATAAACCTGTTGGACAATTTTGGTATTATTACCCTACATCGGAAGTTAGAGCGATAATCGAGCATATTAGTGAAAACCAATCTTTTGTTACTTATTATTTTAAAAATCGAGAAGTCATGTCTGAGGGCATGTATCTGAATCAAAAAAGAGATTCAATATGGATCAATTATAATAATTCGGGATTGACTTTATCAATAGAGAATTTCAAGAACGGTAAATTAGAGGGTAAAAAAGTCACCTTTTATATACAAAATCAGATAGAGAATGGCGATATAAAAGTGCTTTCAGAAACCTTTTATAAAGACAGTTTAAAATCTGGATCATATGTAGAACGGTTTTCAACAGGTAGAGTTAAACTGAGTGGTCAATATCAATTAGATAAACCATTTGGTGTCTGGCGGAAGTACAATACAAAAGGTGTCTTCATTCAAGAATTTCGGTACAAAAATGGTTTGAAAAATGGCTGGGTGATTAATTTTAACGAGAATCAAGAGGTTATTCTTAAAGAATTGTATAAAAATGGAGAATTGCTAAGCGGTGATGTTCGAGTTAAATATCTTGAGACATGTAAATCGAAAGGAGTTGACCCCAATGATTAGATTTTGTAAATTTGAGTACAAGATATGTTGAAGTGGACGTATATATTTATTTTAGTGATGGGTGTTCTTTCATGTGGGAAAGAGGACAATGAGAAACCTTTGGTTTTTTTTGAAACTTATTATCCTCTAGAATTTGGAACCTACATTGATTATTACGTTCAAGAAATCACCCATGATGATCTTTCATCCATTCCTCACGATACACTTCATTATTACCTGAGAACTTTAATTGAGGATACTGTTATTGACAATGAGGGGAGGTTGGCTTATAAATACATACGTAAAACACGAATTGATACTTCGGACGTATGGCAGATTTCTGATGTCTGGACAACCTTAAAGAATGAAAATAAAATTGAGCTAACCGAAGAAAACAGAAGAAAAGTAAAGTTGGTATTGCCACCAAATGATTTTACCATGTGGGACGCCAACATATACAATTCCTTGAGTGCTATGAATTGTTTCTATGAAGATATTCATCAACCTTTTTCAATAAATTCCTTATCGTTTGACAGTACCATTCGTGTTCAGCAAGAAGATGTATTAAATCTCGTTGCCTATAAAAAGAAATATGAAGTATATGCGAATCATGTAGGACTAGTTAAAAAATACTATAAAGATTTAGTCATATCCAATTTCGATACTTTGAACATAACCTCGGGAACCGAGCTCATTTATAATTGTATTGATTTTGGCACCGAGTAATCAAAATAAGAAACTAAAAATCACTTTTTTTTCCGTTCTGCCTCCATTTCGAGGTGGTATTTCTAGCTTTAGCCAGATGCTTCTCCAAAACCTGAGTGGCATAGTCAATGTAGAATCATTTACTTTTTCTAAATTATATCCAAAAATATTATTCCCCGGGAAGACTCAAGAGGACGTCTCATTAAAAGGCACTGCTCCAAGAATCGTTTCTACCTTTAATCCTTTCACTTATCTCAGCGCACGTAGAGTGCTAAAGAGGACCAATCCAGAGGTGTTAATTGTGAACTATTGGATGACTATTTTTTCACCGATGTATGTTTTTTTCTCTCGTGGGTTTGATAAAAATGTATTAAAAGTAGCCTTGATACACAACCTCGTTCCTCATGAAAAAAGGTTTTTTGATCACTATTTCAATCGAATTTTTCTAAATCAGTACGATGCATTTGTTGTGTTATCTCAGCAAGTAAAAAATGAGGTTATGACTCACAAACCAGATGCGGCATGCTTGCATTTAAGTCATCCAAGTTATACACAGTTTGGTGCTTCATGTGACCATTTAAAAGCAAGGTTATCCTTAAGTATTCCGGAAAAAGCGAAAGTGATTTTGTTTTTTGGATTGATACGGGACTATAAAGGTTTGGATGTTTTGATAGATAGTATGAACCATTTAGATGAATCGTATTTTTTGGTCATTGCTGGCGAAATTTATGGTGATGATAAAATTTATCATAAGCTGATTGCTAATTGTAAAAACGCTAATATTATTATCAATGATGCCTACATACCGGACGATGAAGTAAAGGTGTATTTTAGTGCTGCTGATTTGTGCGTTCTACCATATAAGAAAGGCACGCAGAGTGGAGTACAGGCCATTGCGGATTCTTTCTGTACTCCTGTATTGGTTTCCAAAAACGGTGGTTTACATGAAAATATCACTGATGGAACAGATGGATTTATTATCGATCGTCTTGAAAGTCAACATTTGGCTGAAAAAATCAAAGATGTATTTGTTGGTGGAAAACTGAATATTGTATCAGAAAAGCTCAAAAACCTTCTCGTTCAAAAAGCCAATGAATGGCAAAGTTTTGCCGAAGAGCTTCTTGTTTTTCTCCGGAAGGAAAAGGAGAAAAAGTAATTTAAGATTTATTACTTTCTTTTATTTGTGATTTTAGTGTAGATATATTTGAATATAAATATTGTAAACTCTATATTTGCAGGCTTATTTAAACATAAATCTGAAATTAGATGCGTATTAAAGGATTCTTTTGGTTTTTAACCATTTTACTAACGGTTGTTTGCTTATATCAATTGTCATTTACTTGGGTGGCAAATAATGTTGAGGCAGATGCTGAGAAACAAGCCATTAGTATTGTCTCAAAAAAGAAAAAAGAAGCAATGGCCAATAACAATGGTATTGCGGTTATCGGGACAAATAATGATACCATCGATTTTAACAATCCTGAATCTGAAGAAATAGCCAAAGGCATCTTAATTAATCAAATCTTGAGATCTAAGGCAGATACAGAGGTATATCCCGTTTTAGGATCAACATTTTCTGAAGTAAAGAAAAGGTCGCTTGCATTTGGATTAGATTTAGTTGGCGGAATGAGTGTCACTCTAGAAGTGTCCGAACCGGAGTTTGTTAAGTCTCAGGTTAAAAACCAAAATGATATTTCTTTTACGAGTCCTTATGAAAAGCCCTAACCAAATACGAGAATAACGGAACCCTTGATTTTATAGATTTATTCGTAGCTGAATTCCGTAAAGAAAATGGGAGCTTAATGTTAAACACTATTTTTTATGGTGAGAAGATTGAAATTACAACCAGTGACGATGATGTAATCAAACAGCTCAGAGAGTTGATTACCAAATCCATGGATGGTATTGAAAACGTGATGAGTAAAAGAATCAATCAGTTCGGTGTTGCTCAACCAAACATTCAAAAAGATGCTGAGAACAACCGATTGTATATCGAACTTCCGGGTGTTCAGGACGAAAAAACTGTTGCGGAAAAATTACAATCTACAGCGAATCTAGAGTTTTTCGAAACGTATGATTTTAGTCAATTTCAATCAGCATGGGACGCCGCAGATGCACTTTCGTCAAAACAAGAAGGGTTCAAAGAGGATTCTAGTTCTAAAGAGCCATCAGATATGGATTTAGAATTTGATGGATCAACCAATTCTTCTGATTTTGTTTCTTTGTCTAAACTTGTGGTAAAAACCCAATTTGATATATATGTTACAAATGATATAAACAAATCCAAGGTAGATGCTCTTTTGAATAGAAAAGACATCAAAGCCCAATTCGATTCCCAACTGCGATTTATGTGGGGTGCGGAAAAGGATTATGTAGATCAAAATAAAAAGAAAAAAGGTTGGTTCTTATATGCATGTAAGGTTCCTGAAAATGGAAAAGCAAAAGTAAATGGCAGCCACATTTCAAAGGCAAGTCAAGGTTATGATCAAATGACTGGAGACATTACGGTCGATTTAAGTATGAATGACGAAGGAGTTGATCAGTGGGGTAGAATGACCTCAGAAAACATCAACAGACGTGTTGCCATTTCAATGGATAATGTGGTTTACAGTGCCCCTGTAGTGAGAGGAGCGATTAATAACGGAAACACACAAATATCTGGAGATTTCACTTTTGACGAAGCCAATGATCTTGCCGGTCTTTTAAATGGTGGAGCTTTACCAGCACCATGTGTAATTAAAGAACAAACTAAGGTTGGACCAACGATTGGTAAAGAGAATACTCGAGCAGGTTTATTGTCATTTGCGATAGCATTTTTGGTGGTGTTTATCTACATGTATTTCTATTATGGAAAGGCAGGAATTGTTGCTGACATTGCGTTATTAGCGAATGTCATTTTTATATTTGGATCTCTAGCGTCATTTGGTGCAGTGCTTACGTTAGCAGGTATAGCAGGTATTGTATTAACCATAGGTATGGCGGTTGATGCAAATGTTCTTATTTTTGAGCGTATTCGTGAGGAGCAGACAAAAGGTAAAGACCTAGCTGCGGCTGTTAAAACAGGGTTTCAGAAGGCTTTATCTTCAATTATCGATGCCAACGTTACGACTTTATTAACCGCAATTGTTCTTAAAGTATTCGGAACAGGTCCTATTGAATCATTTGCAACTACCTTAATCATTGGTATATTTTCTTCTGTATTTGCGGCATTAATCATTTCAAGGTTGATCTTTGAATGGTGGCTGAGTAAGGGGAATTCAATTTCTTTTGATACCAAACTCACGAAAAATGCTTTCAAAGGATTAAATATTAACTTTTTGGATAAGCGTAAAATGACCTATGCATTTTCTGCTGTAATGGTTATTGGTTCGTTGGCTTTATTATTTACCCAAGGGATCTCTCAATCTGTTGAATTTACAGGAGGGCGAACCTATGGTGTCAAATTTGAAAAGTCCGCTGAAAATGACACAGAATTCATTAAGAAACAGCTTGCCAATTCAATGAAAGGCGCTTCAGTTGACGTGAAAACTAAGTCAAGTTCTTACAACGTTGAAATTACCACAAACTATCTTTTGAATAAGCAAAACGCAGAGCCTGAAGTAAAAGCGAAATTGGATGAGGCGTTAAAAAATTGTGAGTCTAAACTTGGTAAAGGAGTAATCCAGCCAGATTCTAGATTTGTTTCATCTAAGGTTTCAGAAGAACTAGAGACCTCATCTAAGATTTCGATTGCATTGAGTTTATTAATCATATTCGCATACATATTCATACGATTTGGTAAATGGCAATTCTCTATAAGTGCAATCGTTGCCTTATTCCATGACGTGATTATCGTTCTGGGATTGTTTTCTTTACTTGGAGGCATACTGCCTTTTAATATGGATATCGATCAAGCATTTGTAGCTGCGATCCTTACAGTAATTGGATATTCTATAAATGATACTGTGGTCGTCTTTGACCGTATACGTGAAGATCTTTCATGGAAGAAAGAGTCTGACTTCAAATCTGAGATAAACGGAGCATTAAATTCAACATTATCTAGAACGATCAATACCTCGATGACAACCTTTGTTGTACTTCTTATCATCTTTGTTTTTGGTGGCGCAGCTATTAAAGGATTTATCTTTGCATTAATTATTGGAATATTGGTGGGTACTTATTCATCAATGTTTGTAGCAACTCCGCTTCTTGTTGATTTAACAAAAAAAATAAAGTTGGGTAAATCTTAATTAAGCTTATTTATTTGAAGTTTATTTTAGATATATTTTTACAAGCCCGACCTTCCTGTAAGTTTATCGTCCTCATTTTTTTTGTTGTTTTCGGTTCCTTTGATCGAAATTACATTTTTGCACAATCAGGAGTAATTAAGGGTTCTGCGAAGAGCGAAGATTTGCCTTCTGAGTTTGTGAGGGTATCCTTGTATCCTCTTTCTAAACATGTTTTAACCAATTCTAATGGAGAATTTCAGTTTAACAATCTTCCTTTTAATACGTATGTTTTAAAAGCTTCTATTATCGGTTATAAGTCAATTTCGGATACCGTAAGTATAAACAAGATGAATGATACGATTGAATTGGATTTGTCTTTTTCTGAAAAAATAATGGAACTCGACGCAGTTGTTGTCACAGGCACAAAAACATATAAAAGACAAACCAATTCAAATGTCATTGTAAATGTGATTAATAGTGAAAGTTTGGATATGGTTCAGGCTTGTAGTCTTTCGGAAGGGTTAAAATTTCAGCCAGGTTTGCGTGTTGAAACAGATTGTCAAACTTGTAATTATACGCAATTACGTATGAACGGACTGGCAGGAGGATATTCTCAAATTTTAATAAATGGAAGACCAGTATTTAGTCCATTAACCGGATTATATGGCATGGAGCAACTTCCAGTAAATATGATAGACCGTATTGAAGTCGTAAGGGGAGGGGGCTCATCTTTGTATGGTTCTAGTGCAATCGGTGGAACGGTAAACGTAATTACCAAAATACCAAAGAAAAATAACTTTGAATTAAGTTATACGTACCAAAATATTAATTTTCAGACAAACGATCAGGTAATAAGTGGAAATGGTACTTTCTTGTCAAAGAACAGAAAATTAGGAGCAGCTCTTTTTGTCAACAATAGATCGAGAGGGTTTTATGATCATAATGGAGATAATTTTTCCGAATTGCCCATGCTGCAGAATACTTCCTTTGGAGTGAAATCGTTCTTTTTACCTAAATACAATCATAAAATCGAAATTAGTTTGAGTAATATCAACGAGTTTAGATTTGGTGGCGAAATGAATAGGGATGAACCAGTTTATTTGACTGCTCAAGCAGAGGAGCGGCAGCACCATGTTTGGATGGGAGGATTGGATTATCAGATTGACTTCAAGAATGAGCAAACGTCACTCATAACATACTTTGCCTTTCAAAAAACGGATCGTGATCATTACACGGGTATTTTTCCGGATGATTCCTTAGAGATTGTTTTACATATTGAAAACCCTCCCAATGGAGTGTCGAATGTTTCAACGGCGAATATGGGATTACAACTCAATCACGAGTTATTACATTTTATTTCAACAGGGAGTAATGTGTTAACATTTGGTTCAGAAATATTATTGGATGAAGTTTACGATGTGATTCCAAGCTATGATTATATCATAGATCAAAAGACATTAAATACAGGTGCATTTATTCAAAGTGATTGGTCAATATTACCAAACTTGTCTCTACTGTCAGGAGTTAGGATGGATAAACATAATTTTGTAGAAAGGTTGGTGTTCAGTCCAAGGGCATCCTTGTTATACAAGTGGAAAAAGAACACTCAGCTGAGGTTGAGCTACGGCTCAGGATTCAGAGCTCCACAGGCCTTTGATACGGATCTTCACATCGCTTTTGCAGGCGGTGGTGTATCAAGAGTTACGCTTTCCCCTTCATTGATTCCAGAGCGTTCTAAATCCTACAGTGCCTCAATTAATTACGATAAGCCATATGAGCATTTCATTGCGGGATTTACTTTAGAAGGTTTCTATACAAGACTGAATCATGCTTTTTACCTTGAGCCCGTTGGAGAGGATGAATTTGGTTATTTATTTGAAAAACAGAATGGAAAAGGGGCAAATATACAAGGTGCAACTTTAGAGTTTAGATTTAATTATGACCGAAAAATTCAATTTGAAGGTGGGTTTACGATTCAGAGTAACACTTTTGATGAGGCAATAGAATATATTGAGGGTTTGCCTGAATTGCGGAAATTCATTCGTACCCCAAATGACTATGGCTTTGCCATGCTTTCATTTACCCCGAATAAGAAAATTAGTGGGAGTATTAATTACGTATATACAGGTAAGATGATTTTACCCCATTTTGCTGGGGCACCAAATCAATTGGTTGATGAAATGACAACTACAAATCAGTTTTCTGAGCTAAATTTTAAGTTTTCCTATACACTGAATATAAAAAAACCAGGTTTAGGTATTGAAATATATATTGGAATGAAAAACATATTTAATGCCTACCAGGAGCAGTTTGATATTGGTAAAAATAGAGACAGTAATTTTATCTACGGTCCTGCACAACCCAGAACCGTTTTCGGAGGAATAAAACTTATGAGTCTTTAGCTATAGCTTTACAAAAGGAATAAGGTAGTGGGAGCTTGAGTTGTAAATTCCAATAAAATAATTTCCATTTGCAAATTTTGTACTCATGAAGTATTCTTTCTCGAATTTACCTCCATTACAAATCACATCAAATTCTGAGATGAACTGACCAAACTCATTGAATATTTTCGCATTTAATTTACTTTCTGAACATCCATCAATACTTAGTTTAAAAACGCCATTGGACGGATTGGGAAAAAGACTAAAGGTCATCTGATTCAAGTCATTTTCAATGACACCTGAAAAATCTTCAACTTCGACAGATATTTCTTGAATACAACCATTATTGTCTTGAATGTATATTGTGTATAAACCTCCGTTGAGACCGGTAAATAAACTGCCTGAATAATAGTTTTCTCCATCTATACTATAAGAGTAAGGGGAAGTGCCGCCATTTGCAGAAACAGTTATACTACCATTATTTGTTGTCGAAGGAGAAGCACTAGCAGTACCATTTAATTCGCTTGGTTCAATAATGGTCGTTTCAAATAAACTTTCACAGCCTTCAAGATCTCGAACAATTGCTGTATATGTTCCTTCAGGTAGATTTGAAAAAACACTATTGCTTTGAAAATTCGTTGCATCTATACTATAGGTTAAAGGTTCATTTCCCCCTGAAGCAATTATCTCAATAGAACCATCGGTGTTACCAAAGCAGGATATCATAGAGGGAATGGCGTTTATGGCTATTCCTTCCGGTTGACTAATGAGCACTTCTATTTCATTGTGGCAGCCATTTTGATCAGTAACCATAATCGTATAATCCCCTGCGGGAACATCGTCATAACTAGGTGCATTCTGATTATTAAGCGCATTGGAACTATAGGTTAAAACCCCTTGTCCTCCAGAACTAATTATTTCAAACGACGTTGTTTGTCCATAGCATGAAATAACAGAGTCCAAATTGGTTTGTAATGTGATTTCATAAGGAGGATTTAAATTAAAGCTACCAAATCCGGCACATCCAAGTGAGTCCATAATGGTATAGTTGTATGTTCCCGCGCTAAGGTTGTCAAAAACGGGTGAAGATTGGGAATTGTTATTGAGAATATATGTATATGGAATGACTCCATTACTCGCGTTTAAACTGATTGTAGCAGAATTTGGTTGGCAGGTCGGACTTACATCTATGTTAGAAGATGTAATGATATCACTTGTTCCAATACTTTCTGAAGATATTCCTTTGATATCATTACAAATATTTTCATCCTGCCCATTTGAATTGACATCAACAAGTGTAAACTCAATATTGTTGTTCCCATTGGACAGAGCATTCACAACAATATAAATCGTATCAATTTCTTGAAAATCAGCCAAAGTACCTGAATTAAAGGATGATGATGATGAAATTCCGTTGTCTATTGACCATGAGATTTCACCTTCAGTGATTTCGGTTAAACCTCTATTTTCTAAAACGATACCAAATTGAGCCGAGGAGCCACAAAGTGTTCCTTCTGTTGTTTGAAAAACATCGAGTATCGACAGGTCAAGATTTAAAGGGTCAAATTTAAGTGCACTGACATTTGTTCTAATAGCGTTGTTGGCCTCCATGTAAACTCCGGTATAATAAAAAGTCTCACCGTCAAACTCATCAATAGACATATGATGATAATCTCCCCACCTTGTGTTCGAAGTTCTTGAAGATTGGCCTGATTTAATAGTGATTTCTGGAGAAGTCATAATTCCTAAAGGATCGCATGCCCTTCTTCCTGTCATTTTCAATGAAGGATAATTTCCACTTTGTGTACTTGAAGTAGAGTATGCCATCATAATATTTCCATGTTTATCAATGTTAATGGCTGGCATCCATCTATTTAAAGTTGTTCCTGGAGCGTATGTACCTTCTTGATAAACATTCCAATCCTGTAAGCTTTCTTTTGGTCGTCGTAGCTCAATCCATCTAACACCGCCTCTGTTTGCACCATTTACATCTGTCGTTAGACACAAGACCATAGCTTGATGATCCTCAAAAACACGCATTGGTGCCTTATACATTACTGTTTCTCTTAAAGGATCTAATTTCACGTCTGTATTGGGCTGGCCAAAACAACTGAAGCTGGATAGGCCACAAAGATCAGAATCGATTTCCTCAATTGGGACATCTTGAATTTTGGAAACACTTGCAGAATTATTACTCCAATTGATATTCATTTCCCATAATTCAATCCAATCATTATTGTTGCTGTCTGGTGATCCTTGACTGTGAACCTCATCATCTCTATGTCGTACAAACAAGGGTTTCATTCCCTCTGGTGCTGCTATGCTACCTTCCAAATCTACAGGAGTGATTGATTGAAATCCAAAACCATTCAATGGATATCCAATATCCACTCCAATAAAAGGACTTGGAGAACCAATGAGCATTTCACTCAGCCTCATTGCATATACGGTTGGAGCGCCTCCTTCATTTGTAGAAACAAGCAGTGCATCTGAGCTTTCTGAAATACTCCATTTTGGATAATCAGGAAATCCAGGACAGCTAAAGTCATATAAATAATAATCGCCTTGTGGATCTGAAGTTTGAGAAACATATACAAGAAGTTTATTTCCTGAACTTGCAAATTGAGTGATGAACCATCGTTTTGCTGTTTGATGGTATAGTATAATTGGATCCCCAAGGCCATTAATATTTGTATTGGAAAGCGTTTGCATTGATAAAGTTCCTGTAACTGAGGCACCAGTGCTTTTGTCAAATATTTTTATTGCACCTCCACCGTTTGAGTTTGTTCCTTGTATGAAATACAAGCTATCCACATCACCTGAAGGATCAGGAGGTGAAATGCTAGAGCCAATTCCTTGCGTTTGCCATATTACAGAGGTACTTGTAGACTTATTATAAGAGCCATGTTGCTGCCATTTGCGATCAGGATAGTGTTGCGGTATATAATCCAATTGTACAAGCTCTCTGCCTTTAAAGTTTGGTACAATTCTATCATTTTTATCTAGTATTTCATCTTCTATGTAGGGCACAAGTTCTGCCTCATGTGGTTGGAAGTATCCATAAAAAACAGATTCTTGAGAAAGTGAAATAAAAGATATAGAAAGAAACAGGATCAATATAGATGTGAATTTCATAGTTTTATAGAGTTAATTATACTGGAAACGTAAAGGTGTTTCCAATTGAACAAAAATAATTTAATGAAGTTTAATAACAAAGCCTAATATGTTTAAAGTATTATTATCCCCAGCAAAATCTATAGATGTTGATGCCTTACGTTGGAAAAACCCAACGATTCCTCAATTTGAATCTTATGCAGAGCAATTGGTATTCGAATTAAAAAAGAAATCCCCTAAAGAATTGGNAGAGTTAATGTCGATAAGTGAAAAGTTAGCTGACATGAATTGGACCCGTTTTCAAAATTGGAAAACCGTAGACTNTAATTCAGAATATATCCAACCTGTATTTGCATTTACAGGTGAAGTCTTTCGTGGTTTGGACGCATCGTCTTTAAATGAAGATGACATAAATTATGCACAAGAATCTATAAGAGTTTTGTCTGGTCTTTATGGCATTTTAAAACCTCTTGACGGCATTTTGCCTTATCGCTTAGAAATGGGCACGAAGTATTCGTCGAACAAGTTGAATAAAAATTTATACGAATTTTGGGGAGATCGAATTACTGATAATTTAGCTAGTGAATTAGATGAAAATGATACCATTATAAATTTGGCATCTCAAGAGTATTCCAAGGTCATACAATTAAGGAGATTTTCTCAACCTATTATAACGCCTGTATTCAAAGATTATAAGAACGGAAAATTAAAAACCATTATGATGTATGCTAAAAAGGCAAGAGGTTCAATGGCCAGATTCATTGTTCAAAATAAAATAGACAACATCGTTGANTTGAGAAGTTTTAATACGGATTCATATAGCTATGATGAAAAGCTATCTAATGATAATGATTGGGTTTTTATTCGTTGAGATTAAAATCTTCACTTTTCTCAATAATATCCCAGGTATGATCGGCTAACAATTTAACACTAGCCAAAAACCGGAAGTCTTTTTTACTTTTACCCCATTGATTTGGTCCTATTAGAGAGAGTAGATAGATNCCATTTTCTCGCTGATAGAGNTGATAGATGTGATTGATGAAAGGCTCAAACCTAGATTCGGCTTGATAGATAAATTCGGAAATCTTTTTACGATCGTTTAGTTTCTGAGCTTGACTTGCGAGTAGTTTCATTTGTTCATAAATCTGCCCCAATTGCATGTCTGTTTGATGGTCCATTGCATTTAAGGCTCTGCTTTTTAGCTTGCCCTGGTCTTCAGGTTTAATCAATGCACTTCCCGCATGATGACCATATTCTAGACTATGGGGGGTTTCTGAAACCTTGTCTGGGTCAATCGGGTTTTCAAAAGGAATCTTTTCTTCTTTCTTTTTTTTCATATTAAAATAAATCAGCCAGCTTTTTTCCAACTTGAGAGCCAATAGCTACTCCCATTCCTCCCATACGAACACCTATTGCAGTGTTATTGTTTATTTTTTTTATAATCGGACTTTTGGTTTTTCCAACTCCCATGATTCCAGACCAAGAATCTTCGATTTTAAATGAATTTGATGGCAATATTACATTTTCTAAAAGATTTTTTAACTGAAGTTGAATTTGATTACTTAAACCAAATTCTTCTGTTGTTTCTCCTAAAACATCTAGATTCCTTCCACCCCCCAAAAGAACTCGATTACCCACATTTCGAAAATAGTAATAGCCTTTATCAAAGTGGAATGTACCTCTTATTTTAAGGTCCGGAATTTCATTTGTTATTAATACTTGTGCTCGAGCAGGCAAGATGTCTTCCTTAATCCAATTTTTAGCGAAACCATTTGTTGCGATTATCGTGTTTATTGTTTTGATTTCACCGAAAGGAGTTTCAATGATATTTTCATTTTCATTAGAAGTCATCTTTAATGCCTCGATACCAAATATTACATTCACATCATGGTTTATAGCTTGCTTATAAAGCTGCTGAATTAATTTCCCAGTATGAATCGATCCTTCTAATGTATTGCAATAAGAAGTCTCTATACCTTGAAAACCAAATCTATTTGAGATAGATGAATCTTCACAATAAATATTTTTATGTCCAGTGATTTCAAATGCTTTTTTATTGATGTAATCAATAAAATCTATTGTGATTTCATTTTTTTCGTTAGAAGCTACAATATCCCAGGATTTGCAATTTTGATATTCAATATTGTCTTGAGAAACAAGTTCGAATAGCGTATTTAAACCATTATATCTGTTTGAAAAGGTATCCCAGACAACACTATCTTTAATGGTTTTAAGATCATCGTATAGCTCTGTTGGACTGCCAAAGCATGTGAAGCCTGCATTTTTAGTACTTGCTCCTGTTGGGAGATAGCCACGTTCAATTACAAGGACCCTCGAATTTTTAAATCGTTTTTTTAAAAAGATCGCCGTACTGAGTCCAACAATACCTGATCCAATAATCAAAAAATCAAGATTTTTTAGGTACGCAGATTTTTCCCAGAAACTTAAATTATCAATTCGAAGCATTATTTTTATTCGGCTTTTTTCCTCATTTTTGTATGTCTGCAACAAAATTAGTTTTTTGCGTTGCATTTAATGTATACAAAGACAGCTTTCTATGATACGAATTTTATTTTTAGTGATGTTTTTGCTTTCTTTCTCCGCTTCGGGTCAGAAAAAAATTGAGATATCTCTAGAAGGTTTTATAAATAATTTTTCCTCTAAACAGAAATTGTATGGTGCTAGTTTGTACCTATTCCAAGATGGCAGAATGGTTTCGAAATCATTATCTGACTCAAAAGGCAGTTATTTCATTAGCGGAAATATTAGCACTAAAATTCCTTTTGATGTAATGGTATCCAAACCCGGTTTTATTACAAAAAAAGTACTTTTGGATTTTAAAGAGTTAAAAGTTCAAAATCCAAATGGAATTCTTCAGGCCATGGAAGAATTAACTATTGAACTTTTTGAAATAAAGGACGGTGTTGACCTCGGTTTTATCGAAAACACGTATGCAGAGAAATTTCATTGGGACACAAAATCAAACCAGGCTATTCCGGATGAGAAGTTTAAAAAAGAGGTAGAAGATCAGGTTTTATTGGCTTATTCGAAAATGTCTGATATAAATAAGGCCGAGACCTTCAAGAATAAAATGAATCTTGCATTAAAAGAGAATAAGTTTCAAGAAGCAATGATTCATGTAGATTCAGCCTTGTTCTACAATAGTAATGACGCTGCACTCATAAATAATAAATCTCAAATTGAAGCTTCAATAATAAAACAAGGTAAAGATATTGAGAAACGCGCGGAGTTTGATGATCTTAGAGAACAAGGTAATGCAGCATATTCATCAGGAGACTTTATATCTGCAGAAGGATTTTATAAAGACGCCTTGGTATTATTCGGTGACAACCAAATTAAATATAAACTCACGAAAATTGAAGAATATAAGGTTAGAATATCTCAACTGGAATCCAATAAAGAAAAACTTAATCGACTTAGAGTGTCTGCAGATTCATTATTGGCAATAAGTGAGTTTGATAATGCTATTGGCAAATTAAGAGAAATTCAGTTTTTGGACCCAAATCAAAGAACGAAGATTCAATCTGAGATGAAGGAAATCAAGAAGCAAAAAAAGAATGCGAATTATGAAAATACAATTCAAAAATATATTGAAATAGCAAATAGGTTAGAAAATTCAAAAGATTCTCTAGATGCAAGTCTCTTGTTTTATGAAAGAGCAGAAAGTAGTATCAGTAATTTGTCCGATCAGATATTGATTGACAAATTTAAAATTCAAGTTCGTGATGGAATTGAAAGTGTAAGAGTAAAAAAATCAAAAGAAAGGGAAGCTTTTTATCAGCAATTAGATAAGGCCAATAGCAATTTCTTGAAGGGTCCGGAT
>JGI20159J14440_10000003_pt1 | contig 139747 bp, 142 predicted proteins | sample COG_09_FD_14440 | JGI IMG/M metagenome (IMG submission 14440) | reverse complement strand
ATCTTGATGGTGAAGATATCGGCATTGCTGTTATCGCCGCTGGGCGGGCGCTGGACTGTCCGCGTTACTCAGGCGGTCGTTACGCCGAGTTTGAGTTAGCGTCTTCTCGTGAGGCGATTAAGCTGCCTAATTACTGCCGATAGATCGTGCGGTGCTGGGTGCTATGGTGTGATGATTCTGCGAATGGCGAAAGAGATTCGGGATGGTCTGGTTGAATGTCGGCGTTCACATGTGGCGCTGGTGAGGATTGGAGTCGTTACTGCTGACACGCAACAACAGCCCCGTAAGATCGTCTGAGGGTATTAGGATCAACAGATTGACTTGAAAACACCACCCAAACCCACCCCATTGGTGGACAGAGTGGTGGACTGTTTCTTGATGGTGCCTGAAACCCTTATTGAATAAGGATGGTTGGCGTCCCCTACGGGACTCAAACCCGTGTTTCCGCCATGAAAGGGCAGCGTCCTAGGCCACTAGACGAAGGGGACGTGGCTTTATTGCAGGTAGATATTTGATAATATCATATCAAGCCTGCAACGGCATAACTCAATGGCCATTAATCCAACAAAAAACCCGCATTTAAGCGGGTCATTTGTCACTAAAATAATGGTATCCCCTACGGGACTCGAACCCGTGTTTCCGCCGTGAAAGGGCAGCGTCCTAGACCGCTAGACGAAGGGGACACGGTCGGCGATGTTGGTAGCCATTTGGCAGAGGTAAATCAAGCCTGAAACGTCATAAAATGGAAGTAATTTCATTATTATGGATTTCTGCGCCAAATAACGGCTCAATAAGACCTAATTTTCGTCTTTAACCTGTTTGATCAAAGCCTCTAAACCGGTCTCTTGCTCGGGCGGAGTCATGTGCTTTTCCAGGTAATATTCGTAGATCTGAATGAATTCATCCGAAAAGAACGAAGGATCGACTTCTTTTGGTCGATCCGAGTTCGCTACAGCAAACGCCGAGAAGTTGGCTGCTGCGTGACGAATACCTGCAGCAATATCGATAACATCCATACCTTCCTGAAGGCGATTGTTCGCCGTATTGATGATCTGGTTGGCAAGTTGGATGCTCAGGGTGTGACGGTCTTCTTCATCGCTCATGAAATTATAGCCTTTTCTATACATTTGCGGCGCACCTTAGCGAAACGAAGCCTCAGCGAAAAGTAAGAAACACGTATTCGCTTAAGGTAGGTTTCTAGGGCTTAGCGGTCGCAATGTCTTTAATTTGTTGTTTTAGTTGTCGTGCGGCAATGGCGAACCCACCGTTAGATCCATCGATGAAGTGCACGTGTTTGCTTTGCTCTAAACTGAACAAGAGGCACGTCATCATAGCACTATCTGCCTCGTGCATACAGTAAACTGTTTGCTTTGCCTCAAAGTACTAATTGAGGATTTCATTGAGCGCAACCATATCTTCTTTTGAACAATCAATGACCATGCGAATCATGTCATCGAATTTCAAATAATCAGAATTATCGTGGAGTTCCCCTCGGTATATAGGTGCGTTATACCCACCAGCATTTAGTTTGAAGAAGTCCAAAACCCAGTACAAAAATGTTTCTTTATAAAACGCGAGTAATTTCCGGCGATATCTAATCCCGCCGTGGGTAGCCTGGGCTTCAGATTTCAAGCCCTTAGGTGGCCAGCGGAACTTCATGTTCTGAGGTTTTACAGGTCGGCATTTTGAAAAACCCTGACCGAGTTTATCGGTAATCTCGGCCAGGATTTCCTGATAGACTTTTGCAGCGTCATGTCGATCATTAGACAGTGATTGGATAAGTAAACTCAACATAGCCCCACGCTGTGCAGCAAGCGGTTCCCAGCGGCAGGAAAGTCCTTCGAGATCCGGCAAGTCATCTTGAATTTCATCGATTAAAATATAGCCCTGCGTCCCATTATCTTCTTTGACCAAAAGGTCCGCCAGCGTTACACCGCCGCCCGCAAAAGAGGCCAAAAAATTATCCGGTCTGAGTTGATATTTTGCGACCAGTACGTCGAGGTTTTGTTTGCGCACGTCACTCACCGGCACGACGCTGATACGTAGCAATAAATCAAAATTATGATGTGATAAGTTTTGAGTTTTCTCAAGGCTTCGCGCACGCGGGGCAGAGCTTCGGGGATGAATGAGCATAGTCGCTCCATCACCACCAAAAACATAAGGCATTTCGAAACCACGTGTCACATAAAGCACCGCCATAATACATGCGGCGCCGACCATATTCACATCCTTATAGCGTCCTTCATCAATCGCTTTTGTTGAGCCTTGAATGTCAGCCACAACAATAAGCCAGTCATCGGGCGCTTCACGATAATGCGGCAGATTGGATATGCCTGCAAAGCTGCCAAAGCTTTCAAGGTCGCTGTAAAACGTGTGTTTAACGGTAACACGTCTATCCCGAGATTCTGATCTGGTCGATGAGCGACGATCTGTTTGGCTCATAATATTCATTCCAATTTTTCTTGGGTACCGTATTTGGTTACGGTAACGAAATCTGCCTGTACATAACGATGAGCAGGATCGCTTTAATGCGCGATTATAATTAAAAAATCAGCAAACTGTGTTTACTTTGAACGTTTCAACGCTGCCGTAAACATGTACCCGGTGCCCCGCACGGTCTTAATGATTTCCAGGTGACGTGAGTCTGCTTCAATCTTATGACGCAAACGTGTCACAAGAACATCGATGGAGCGGTCAAAAGGCTCCCAATCACGTTTATATATTGCGCTTAGGAGATGATCTCTTGATAGGACGCGGCCCGCCTTATCAATAAATTCGTTGAGTAAGCTAAACTCGCCAGACGTCAGTTCAATTTTGGCATCATTCTAACTACGTAATTCTCGACTATCCAGGTTCAACGTCCAACCATTGAACGTAGCAAACCTCTGTTCGCCATCATTGCCGCCACGTTCATTGTTACGTCTTTCAGTAACACGGCGCATGACGCTTCTAATGCGTGCCAATAGCTCGCGCTCGTCCCATGGCTTCGTCACATAATCATCAGCACTGATCTCTAGGCCAACAACACGATCAACGGAATCATCCTTACTCGTTAGGATAATGATACCTACGGAATATTAATCTCGGAGCTGGCGGGTTAATTCAAACCCATCATCATTAGGTAATTTCAGATCCATGATAGCGAGGTCGGCTGGATCAGATGCCATAATAGCATGCATATCTTCGCCGTTATCACATGTAGAAATACGATATCCTTCGCCCTCGAGGTACATCCGTAATGCTTTCTGGACGAACGCGTCATCTTCAACAACTAGGATGTGGGCAGAATCAGCCATAATTCGGTGTATATCTCTTCGTTAAATAGTCCATCATAAACGTGGCTCTCGCGCGTTCACGTTGATCCAGCTAGAATAAGCGAGATCGTAGACGCCGCGCAACTTATAGCAAGACGTGCGTCGCCGGGATCATTTTAATTTTGCGTGAGGACATATGTCAGAAGAAGACCAGAATGGACAAAAGTTAGCACAAGCACCGCATGCTGGCGATATCCGCTGGCTCAGTCAAACTGTTGGTGAGCCTAAGGTTTCGAAGGCATTAAAGAAGCCTTCGCTTCCCGCCGGGCTTGATGGGGACGCTGTATCACCGGAGCGATTCGTTCAACCAGAACCTGAAAACATATCTGAACCAAAATATGACGCTGCCCTGGTCACTGAAGAAAATGACGAAACGACACCCGTAGAAAGCAGCAACTCAGATCATTCAACGATGGTTGTAATCGATCTTGATGTCTCTGTGGGCATCAATGATCCAGAAATATTAACGGATATTTCGGTCACTTTTTCTGGCCTTCCAACTGGCGCATCCTTAACAGCGGGCGCGCAAAATGACGACAACTCATGGGTTGTGCCGGCAACGCTATTGGATAATCTCAGTATTGTCATCACGGAGGATACCAGTGATTTTGACATGGTCATTATCATGGATATTGGTGATGGGTCACCTCAGTCGGCAACGATACATGTCGCGAACGATCCATTCGCAGACGATCACGGAAAATCCTTTTCAATTCGTCTCGCGCCAGGCCCTGAATTAAGTTCGGTTCGGTTGTACGTTTATCTTGACGGGGGAATTGCTTTTGATCGCGTGCTGACATGGCCAAATGGTTTTGATGCGCCGACCAATTTTGTCATTCCACTTTTGAATGTCTCGTTACCTTTCGAAATCTTGATGCGTTACGAGGTCCTTGGCGACAATAAAGAAGATGGGCCGTCACTTGTCGGTATTGATATTGAAGACACGCATGTTTCTTCTGGTTCTCCGGCCATTACCGTTCAAGGCCAGATAAATGACCAGGGTATCTCATGGCAAGGCGACTTGATTATTGACGTTCAAAGCGCGTTAAAATCTGCAACGCGTGTGACCTCAGAAACAGACGCCATGCCTGAACTATTGCCGTTAGTTTCTAATGACTCAGAACCGTTGATGGCGATCGAACCTTCAGGTCCCTTAGACAATCCAGAACAAGAACTGGCGATCATTGACGTCGATGATACCCAGACAGCAGAAGTACCTGAAGTAGAGTCTGCCCAAGATACGCATGCCGACGTCTTGATTGTGGATGCTTCACTTAATGATTTAAAAAGCCCGGCATTCGTCGATGAACTCCTGAGTTTACGTGAGTTCATTCGAGGCAAGGCATCTGACTCCGAGCGTGAAATCTACGAGCGACTCGGTGTAGATGTTTCTAAGTGGCACGATATGTCTGTACGTGGCCCCATTGGTGCGCCTGTAGACCTTAATCCCTCAATGCCATTATTAGCACCAAAAGGGGGGCGCGATAACACCCGAGCCCCGCAGAAACTTCACTTGTCACGCATCAACACGGAACATGATGTTCAGGTGCGCGTCACGGGCTTATTACCCGGTGCTTTTTTAACGCACGGCAAAAATATGGGTGATGGTATTTGGCACTTAACGATATCAGAAGCTGATCATGTGTCGATTGTGCCTCCTATGGATCAATCCAAACCTGCTTCTTTGCAGGTTTCATGGCGCGTGCGATCTAATGTGGGTCATGAGACAATTGCACAGCGATCAATCTTAAGCAGCTCAGTGCTCCCTCAATTGAAGTACGCGAATACTGACATTAGAATAATGTCTTTACGTCTGGATGCGGATCTTTTTGATCCTGAAGGACACGGTGCGCTCTCCATCACCGTAGGTGACATGCCACCCGGTACGATGTTGTCTCAAGGTAAAAATCATGGAGGAGGGGTGTGGACATTAGAGACCACGAGTGATACCGAATTTCAACTCACTGCCTGCGCCACACAGTCCCCATTTACAATTACGTTAACCTGTGTCGCGCTGGACTCTGAAACAGGTAACAGCACGGTTGCCTCTCATGTTGTTAACGTTGATCCTCTCAAAGGCGCGATGTCGTCAAACCGCACAATAGCGGCCTAGGGGGTATATAAATGAGAATATCAGTCGCAACGCGTGTGTTCTTAGTTTTTGCACTGGTCGCTGTGATCGTCGCGTGTATCGGCGCAGTCATCTATACCGATAACTAGAAAATAGAAATGCAAGTTAACGACTTGGCTGAACGTCGGCTGGAAGTTCTTGTAGACGCCGCTAACTTGAGCTGAAATAAAATCCATAACCAGTATTGCGGATATATTTGATAATTTTCCAGATATTGCTGCGTCAAAATCTCTAATCGAGGATATTCGAAAAGCCATTCAAACGAGTGATATTTTGATCATCAGACTTATGTCTGAATTTGATAGTGAAACGCGGCGACTTCAAGAAAGCTCAAGGTCCACGATTCTAAATGCACTGGATGACAATAATTTTACAAATACACCACTGTATTCCTTCACAAAAAATTATGAAGTTATTGCCGGTAAAATTGCAGATAACGCATTAAACCGTATCTTGCCGAACAGAATACAATCGGTGTCGCCACTGATAAATCGAGAAACAAAGCACTTATATTTAGCTTGTTTGGTTTACTCATAATTGTATTGGTGATGATCTATCTATACTGGCATGTGATCCGCCAATTATTGCTTTTACAAACAAGTATGGCTGCTTTTGTTGAAGGACGTGAAGCGGATATTCCTACAAGCGGCAACGATGAGATCGCCAGCATGGGTAGGGCATTGGATTACCTTGTGACGACCCTGCGTCGACGCGAAGCACTACTAGGTGACCAGTTAGATTTCCAAAAAACATTATTGGATACCATACCAAACCCAATCTTTTATAAGAATGATAACGGTCAATTTACAGGTGCAAATGCAGCATTTGAATCCGTCGAAGGTTTAACTCCTGATGAGATCATCGGAAAATCTCCCTTTGATTTAGATCGCCCGGATCTAGCCGAAAGGTATGACCCGCAAGATCGTGCTGTCGGGATGGGCAAGCGGCGTTATTCATACGAGACCCAGAAAATTTTTGCTGACGGCAAGAAACACCACGTCATGATTGAGAAGGCGCAGTTTGAAAACGCTGACGGAAAAACAACGGGCGTAGCAGGCGTCATTGTTGATATCACGAGGCTGAAAGAAGCCGAACAAGAATTACAAGTCGCTAAGGAAATTGCGGAATCCGCAAGTCAGGCAAAATCCAGCTTCCTTGCTGCAATGAGCCATGAAATACGAACGCCAATGAACGGCGTGACAGGTATGGTCGAACTCCTGGAGAAAACCCACCTCGAACGTGAGCAAAGAAATATGCTCAGAACGGTTCGGGAATCTGCTGAGGCATTACTTCGCATCATTGATGACATTCTGGATTTCTCAAAGATCGAAGCCGGCCGAATGGACTTGGAAAATGTTCCCGTTTCATTGTCTGCAATTATTAATGGCGTGGCGGATACGCTCGCACCATCCGTTAAAGAACGCGGTCGCGACGTCAGTTTCATTTCCTTTGCTGATCCCAATTGCCCTGATTGGGTGATAAGCGATCCCGTTCGATTGCGACAAATTCTCATGAACCTTGCAGGCAATGCCGTGAAGTTCACCGAAGCGGGGAAAGTCGTTATCGCGGTTGAAAAAGTAGAAATGAAAAACGATAACATTATTCTTCGCTTTCGTGTCAGCGATACCGGCATTGGTATCTCTAAAGACAATCAGCAAAAATTATTTGAAGCCTTTACCCAGGCAGAAGGCACTATTACGCGGCGGTTTGGTGGGACAGGTTTAGGTCTATCGATTTCACGTAGTCTTGTTGATCTTATGGGGGGGCGCATTGGCGTCGAAAGTGAACTCGGACAAGGGGCAACTTTCTAGTTTGAAATTCCTTTTCTCATGAGTCAGCCAGCAGAGAATGCGGTACCCGCGGCCACTAATATTGATCTGCGTGATATTAATGTTTTGATCTGTGTTTCAGACGGCGAAGAAAGACAAATTATAATTAGATACCTTGAGCATCTAGATATTAAGCATTCAAAAATGGAAACTGTCGACGACATGATTGATTCATGTGGCATGGCTGATGTTGTCATTATCGATAACTGGGCCGGAAGCGGCGGTAGTGTCGATGAATTGGCGCAAACGATTGTGCAAGAAATATCAACGCAAAACCGCCCAGGTATTTTATGTCTTAGAAATCAACTCGATCAATCCAAGAAAAGCTCTAAAAAGAACGGAATTACTGTTCAACGTCCATATTCAAGCCGGGCTTTGGTTGAAGCTCTGGCAGTGGCTATCGGTCGAATTGATCCAGATCAATTCAATCAAGACCCATCTGAAGAACGTCTCGTAAGCGTTGTCGAACCCCCGTCGGTTGAGGCCGCACGCGAGGCGGGTCGATTGATCCTTGCTGTCGAAGATCACCCCGTGAACCGTCAGGTCCTCGTGCGTCAGCTTCATACACTCGGTTATGCAGTCAAGGTGGCTGTGAATGGCTTTGAGGCCCTTGAGAAATGGCAGACTGGGGGGTTCGCACTGGTTTTTACTGATTGCCATATGCCTGAGATGGACGAGTTCTAACTTACCGCTGCTATTCGCGCTGCTGAAGAGACGTCACAAGCGTACACGCCCATCATTGCGGCGACGGCGAACGCGCTTCAGGGCGAGGCAGAGAATTGCCTGCGTGCAGGCATGGACGGCTATCTGTCTAAGCCTGTTAAACTTGAAAAGTTAGCTGACGAGATTGGGAAATGGATACCTCGTGATGATGTGCAAATCATCGAGCGCATAACACAACCTTCAACGACTGAGATGATGGAAAACAAGATCATTGATTTGTCTGTTCTTCGCGACATATGCCATGGAAACGAAGACGGTTTGAGGGAAATGCTTGGAGACTTTGTCGAAATTAATAGTCTGGTTATTAACGATATTGAGAACGCAGCAAAAGAGAATGACCATGAATCCTTAACAGGGCATGCTCATAAGCTTAAAGGGTCTGCGGGCACAGCAGGGGCAAAACCTCTTGCGGAAATCGCGAAACAACTTGAGAAAATAAAAACCAACGACGATGCAATAAAGGTTTTAGAACTTACCCAAGCCTTAAGATCTGAATTCGAACGCGTATGTGTAGAAATAAATGAGCTGCGGGAATAAAATTTAATGAGTACTCGAATTCTCTATGTCGAAGATGATGCGTTCGTCGCTCGTTTAGTAAAGCGCCGCCTCGAGAATGATGGTTTTGTCGTCACTGTGTCAGAAGATGGAGAGACCGGACTTAAGCTCGCTCAATCCGGTGCGTTTGATATCATCTTACTCGATCATATGTTGCCCAATATGTCCGGTCTTGAAATTCTTGCAGCCAGATCCGCCGGCACCCGTGATAATGGTCTCTGGATCATCTGAACTCGCTGTTGCCGTTGAAGCCATGAAAATTGGCGCTTCTGATTACGTCATTAAAGAAACAGACGGCAGTTATCTTGACCTGCTGCCTCGAACGATCAGTTGTGTCTTTAATCACGTGCGCCTGATCGAAGATAAGAAACAGGCTGACGAGCGCATCGCTGAACAAGCTCAGACTATTCAAGGTGTTCTTGATAATATGGACCCGGGAATCACATTGTTTGATACCGACTTGAATCTTGTTTCTTACAATGACTGGATACTTGAACTCTTCGAGCTTCCTGCAGATTTTCTCGAGGTTGGGATACCTCTGATCGATATTCTCAATCGCATGGGCAAAAATGGTGACTTTGGTGTTGAAGAGTCTAAAGAGGCCATTACGACACGCCTTGATTTTTTTAAATCAGGTGAGGCATTCGCACTTGATCACGAACGACTAACAGGCCGCGTGATCGAGGTGAGAGGCGGGCCTATGCCTGGTGGAGAATTTATTGCGACGTATACCGATATTACGGATCGCAAAAGAATGGAAGATGAACTTCGACGCTTGGCGACAAAAGACCCTCTAACGGATGTTAATAATCGCCGTCGTTACACTGAGACGTCAGAGCGAGAATTAACCCGCTGTATTCGATATGAACATCCACTTTGTGTTTTGATGCAGATCACTTCAAGGCGATTAATGATACATACGGCCACGAAGCGGGGGACCGTGTTCTGGTTGCCCTCGCCAAGGCGTGCATGCACGAACTTCGTGATGTTGATGTCTTTGGGCGTTTTGGCGGCGAAGAATTCACCATCACACTCCCCGAAACATCCATAGACATTGCCATGGATGTAGCCGAACGGCTTTGGCAACTTCTCTCCGAAATTATTGTGCCACTGGATGACAGCAGTAATGTAACATTCAGCGTCAGTATCGGGGTATCTCAGCTTATGAATAGCAAAGAGACATTATCAGATATTTTGAATAGGGCAGATGGTGCCCTCTATACAGCAAAAGAAGGTGGACGAAACCAAGTCGTCGCAGCTTAGTAATTTATGCGTTACGTTGAACGGATACCCAGAAATTTCCATTTTGAATAGATGGTTTGCTGAGCAGGCTCGAAAAAGCTTTCAGTAACACTCACTGCCCCTTAGTCACAGCTATTTACACCATATTTCATGCTCAGTTTTGTAATTTTAATCGTTAACCTTTAACTCATTGCGTGTACTCACGAAGTGTTGTTCGCGGCAACAATGCACACAAGTTAACGTTTCGTTGACGAAATGAGCCTGTAAGCCTACCATATCAAGGGATTTATATACTTTGTCACTGTTGCGCCCCGGCGTTGCAGGACATTCACGTAAATAATTTGGGTTGGGTTTAAAATAGACGAATGGCAACTGTTCCAAAACCAGTGGCGATAACGGCACCTACGCCCGCGCAAGCGGCGCGTGTGGTTGGCCCATCGACACGCGTTGCTTCTGTCTCTACGTCCCAAGTTGATCAAGCTGACATCGGTACAAACATTGCTTTTGATGCCGCGACATCTGGTTTCCTTCAAGAGCAAAGACAAACACCTCTGAACAGAGAAGAGGGCAGACAGCAACGGTTTGCTGACCCTAGTTTTGATCGCCTTTTCACGACAAACACCCAGATTTTTGCTGAAATATTTGAAGCCGATAGCAAAGTAGCTGCTTCGAGTGGGGGAGAGGGCGCGCCTTCACGTTCGAACAAAACACCCGTATCGTCTGTTATTAAAACCTATGAAGACAACGCACTGATTATTTCCGGCCGACAGCACTACAATGGAATAGAATTCAGTTTTAATCTTTAATTTCGGTTGGGTATCTTTCAGCAGGCCAATATTAACAAATCCATCTATCTTTTAAATTTCTATTGGTGATCTAGGTCATTTCGATGTCGTTGCCTGTTCGTATACAGTTAAGGTGGAGATTATAAAAATGGCTTTATCAACGGTACTATCAACAGCGACTTCAGGGTTACTTGTATCATCATTGCGCGCCACGAGTGCTGCCAACAATATCGCCAATATTAATACACCTGACTACGAAGCAACACGCGTTGCTCAAAACACATTTCGCTCAGGACCAAACCTCTCGAGTGGATCCGTAGTATAAGCGCAATTGATTGGCACCGAAAAGGGTCCTGATCTTGGTGAAGAAATCCTCCAACTTATCGAAGCTGAAACAACGTACCGGGCCAACGCAGAAATTTTACGAACAGCATCGAACCTTTCACGCGATCTTCTCGATACCCTGGCTTGATCTCAAGACAAATTTTCCACATACAATCACTTGAGAAAAAATAAAAATTCAGTTTACCATTCCATATTATGGTGAGCGCCACAATATTTGATCATTGGAGATCGTTACCGACATGCCGGCTGATGTAAGTAATGCATTCGATATTGCGTTTTGGTTTGCCGATACGGCACTAAACGAAAACGAGTACCTGCAACCACAGAAGTTGCAGCGACTTCTTTTTATTGCGCAGTCCTATTATTGCATCGTTCAAAAAGGGCGCAAACTTATGCCTGCCGTTTTTGTTGCTGATGAAACCGGGCCAATGGAACCAAATGTTTACATGGCTTTCTCTCGAGGACGCCCGGACATTGATGCAGAAATATTCCTTCCTTATGAAGTAGAAGAATTTCTCTCTGATATTTGGCGTTGGTTTGGTCACATGCCGATCGAACGTTTGGATACNATTACAAAAGAAACAAGTGCATTTAAAAATGCCCTCAAACGAGGTCCGCGTGCGGAAATGACTCTCAAGGAAATGGGTGTTTCATTTTTAGAAAACTGTGAAGCACCGGCANCGTCACAAGTGACGTCCCAAAAAGTTTTACGCACGCAGTCCGGAAAACCTGTACAAGTAAAAGCGTGGGTACCGGGCGCAAAAAAAATGCGTTTATAAAAAGTACTTATTTGAATCGACGACAAACTATGCGTAACAAAAAATAAACGAATTGTTTCCATAGTAGCGACGATTATGTGGTAGCGGATAAATTGAAAAATGGAATGCGATAAATTGTTTGTTGAATCCGGTAACTTTGATAAATCCATTAGAATCAATTTTCAGAAAGTTTTTCTGAAGTGTGATGCGTTGCACTTCCGAACTTATCCACATCCTGATATACATCAACTTCATTTCATTGACGAGAGGTCCTGATTCTATGGCGAAAGCAACAAAAACAGCAGCAAAAAAACCTGCTGCAAAAAAGAAAACCGCAGCGGCAAAAAAGCCAGTTGCGAAAAAAGCTCTGGCTAAAAAAGTAGTGGCGAAGAAAGCTCCGGCTAAGAAGGCACCTGCTAAAAAAGCCGTTGCGAAGAAAGCTCCAGCTAAAAAAACAGCAGCTAAAAAAACAGCAACTAAAAAAGCTCCAGCCAAAAAGGCAGTAGCAAAGAAGGCTCCAGCTAAAAAAGCAGTTGCAAAGAAGGCGCCAGCTAAAAAATCAGTAGCAAAGAAGGCTCCTGCTAAGAAGGCCGCTGCTAAGAAAGCTCCTGCGAAAAAGAAAGCCGCTAAGAAAGCGCCAGCCAAAAAAGCAGCTACTAAGAAAACACCAGCTAAAAAGAAAGTCGCTAAAAAGGCACCAGCAAAGAAAGCCGTCGCGAAGAAAAAAGTGCCTGCTAAAAAGAAAGCTGCTGCTAAAAAGAAAAAGTAGCGATTACATCGCGACGTATTGTCGCTTGATTATCGAATAAAAAGGCACTGCTTCTAAGCGGTGCCTTTTTTATTTGGGAATCAAGAAATCAAAATCACAACCATCTTCAGCTTGCGTCACAGTATCGAGATAAAGTTTCAGATACCCTCGATCTGATCCAGCGTGAGGAGGACGCGGCGTATAGCGTGCGCGCCGTGCTGCCATTTCTTCATCAGAGACACATAAATCAAGTGTGCGTGCATCCGCATCCAATTTAATGATGTCACCATTTTCGACGAGTGCCAGTGGACCACCATCAGCACTCTCGGGAGATATGTGAAGAATAATCGTCCCAAAGGCAGTACCGCTCATCCGTGCGTCAGATAACCGCAACATATCTTTAACGCCTTTACGCGCCAGCTTTATGGGGATTGGAATATACCCAGCTTCGGGCATGCCTGGTGCGCCTTTGGGGCCAGCATGCTTGAGCACGATCACATCGTCCTTGGTAACATCTAGGTCTTCACTATCGATGCGTTCAGCCAAGTCTTCCAAATCCTCAAAGACAACTGCACGTCCTTCAAATTGTAAAAGGTCGGGAGATGCAGCAGCTTTTTTCAATACAGCACCATTAGGTGCCAGTGATCCACGCAGGGCAATCATGCCTTCATTCTTAGCAAGCGGTGCCGATGCAGGCTTAACGATTTCCTGTGCCCATGCAGCAGGGGATGCAGCCAGGTTTTCGCCTAATGTTTTGCCAGTAACTGTTTTCGCATCCAAGGCGAGCGAAGATTCAATTTCACGAAGTACCGGTGCCAAACCACCCGCACGATACAAATCTTCCATATAGTTTTTACCAGCAGGTTTAAGGTCAACCAGCACCGGTGTTTCTTTGCCAATTGCATCCAGACGATTCAATGACGCATCAAGACCTAGTCGACCCGCAACGGCCGCGATATGAACAATCGCATTCGTTGATCCACCAATAGCCTGTAATGTACGAAGCGCATTATTGATGCTGTCTTGGGTAATGATATCACTTGGCTTGAGATTTTCTGCTGCAATAGAGACAGCACGTGAGCCTGTTTCCTCGGCATGGCGCATGCGATCACTCATGACAGCTGGAATTGCCGCACCCTCAGGTAACATGATGCCCATTGCTTCTGACATCAGCGCCATTGTCGATGCTGTTCCCATAACGCCACAAGTGCCTGCAGAAGGGACAAGCTTTTCTGATGCTGCTTCGATACCGGCGGCGTCGATTTCGCCTGCTCGGTGCATACCCCAAAGCCTGCGACAGTCTGTGCAGGCACCAATACGTTCGCCGCGCAAATTACCCGCCATCATAGGGCCGGTAACTTCAAGAATTGTTGGACAGTCCGCAGAGAAGGCGCCCATTAATAATGCTGGCACTGTCTTGTCGCATCCACCAATCAGAACGACAGAATCCATTGGCTGCGCTTTGATCATTTCTTCAACATCCATCGACATCAGGTTCCTTAAGAACATAGACGTTGGATAGGCGAAACTTTCGTGAATTGAGATGACTGGAAACGTTACGGGGAGACCGCCAGCAAGCATCACGCCGCGTTTAACGGCTTCGATAATGTCCGGCACATTTGCATGACAGGCGTTATAGCCAGAATACGTATCAACAATCCCGACAATGGGTCTGGAAAGCGCGTCCTCGGTATATCCCATGGCCTTGATGAAGGCCTTGCGTAAAAAAAGCGAAAAGGCTTCATCGCCATAGCGCGTAAGGCCGCGTTTCATTCCTTTGGGATCGTTATTTTCTGACATGCACGTTTCCTCCGTATGTTCTATATTTAGCTCTGGTTTGAAATACTGTCACGACAGTGCGTTAGGAGATTCAAAATTATGGCGACAAGTAATGCCTTTAAAATTGCGGTAATGCCAGGTGATGGCATTGGTATTGAAGTTATGGATGCATGCCTTGTCGTGATGGACGCTGTATATAAGAAAGTTGGTGGGCCTGCATACAAATTTCAACATGTTCCTGGTGGGGCTGCGCATTATCGTGATCATGGCACCGATCTCCCTGAGGAAAGCTTTGAAACTGCGAAGAATGCAGATGCGATCTTATTTGGTGCCATGGGGCTGCCCGACGTTCGAAAAGAAGATGGTACCGAGATCAATCCGCAGCTAGATTTGCGCTTTGGTCTGGAACTTTATGCAGGTGTGCGGCCCGTCAGGGTCCTGCCTGGCGCGCCGACGCCATTAGCTGACCCACGCGCCCGTGAGATTGATCTCGTACTGATCCGCGAGAACACCGAAGGGCTTTTTGCTGACATCCGCAAGCCACGTCACGATAACGGTATCGAAGTAGAAGACCGCTGCCTGATCACACGCAAAGGCACAGAGCGCGTTGTCGACTATGCCTTCAAGCTTGCTAAGACCCGTGCACGCACCCGCACGGATGCCCGGCGTGTCACCTGTGTCGACAAAGCAAATGTCCTGCATTCTATGGCATTCTTTCGAACCGTATTTGATGATGTGCGCGCGAATTACACAGATATTGAGGCTGATTACGCCTATGTCGATGCCATGGCCCTGAATCTGGTTAAGCACCCATGGAATTACGATGTGATGGTCATGGAGAATTTGTTGGGTGATATTCTCTCAGACCTGACTGCAGGGATCGTTGGCGGCCTTGGCATGGCACCATCAGGAGATATTGGTGACGAACATGGCCTGTTCCAACCCTCACATGGCAGCGCGCCTGATATTGCTGGGAAGGGCTTAGCAAACCCTGTCGCGATGTTCCTTTCGGCTGCCATGATGATGACGTGGCTTGGCACAAAGCATAACGAAGCTCAAACTATTGAGGCGGGGGCACTGTTGGATGACGCCATCGCCAAGGCATTTGCATCAGGCACGCTTAAGCCAACTGAGTTCGGCGGCCCGCACGGTACAGATGATATTACACGCGCAGTTTTGAATGTAATTTAGCCATTAAACTGGTTTGAATAAAATTTCGGCATTTTCTTTCAATCACTTGGCAGCCCTTCTATGATGATAACAATTACGCAGTAAAGCTGTTGCCTTGCTTAAAAAGATTATTAAACGAGTGAAAAACTCGAACGAAAAAGACATTATAAAATTCTTTGATTAAATGCTCGAACCAGATGGGACGGTTCGTATGGCATACGCACAGTATGGCGAATGGCTCGACGGTGTTTCCAAGGAATTTATGATTCGTAAAAACGATCAAGCCGACATGATGTTCAAGCGGCTTGGCATCACATTTACGGTGTATGGCGACGACTCATCCTCGGAACGGATGATTCCATTTGATATTATTCCGCGCATTATTGACCCAAATCAGTGGGATTATCTTTCCTGCGGTGCTATCCAGCGTGTCGATGCGCTGAATGCTTTTCTTGATGATATTTATCATGATCAGGCAATTCTGAAGGCAGGACGCATTCCAAAGGAACTCGTTCTAAATAATGATGCGTTCCGACCTGAGATGCTCGACCTCGATCTACCCAAACGGGTTTATGGGCATATTGCGGGCGTTGATCTTGTCTGCACAGGTGAGCGTGATTTCTTTGTTCTTGAGGATAATGTCCGGACACCATCGGGTGTCTCGTACATGCTCGAAAATCGCCAAACCATGATGCGTTTGTTCCCTGAGCTTTTCTCAATGAATAACATTGCGCCTGTTGAACGCTTTGCATCAGAACTTTGTGCTAATTTGAAATCTGTTGCCCCGCTTGGTGTTGATGATCCTACAATCGTTCTATTAACGCCTGGACGCTTCAACAGTGCCTTTTTTGAGCATGCATTTTTAGCGACCGAGATGGGCATTGAACTTGTTGAAGGCCAAGACCTGTTTGTTAATGATGGCCTTGTCTTCATGAGAACAACAGAAGGGCCAAAACGTATCGATGTGATTTATCGACGCATCGATGATGACTTTATCGACTCCCTTGCATTCCGTTCAGTCTCGATGCTCGGCGTGCCAGGCTTGTTAAGCGTTATTCGCCGCGGGCGCGTCACGTTTACGAATGCCATTGGCACCGGCGTCGCTGACGACAAAGCAATGTACGTGTATAGCAGATCGTGGGACACAGAACTTCCTTGATAGTATCAAGGAGCGCGCTCACCACTTTAAGGGCGTTGTATACGGTACCATGAGGCGCGTTGAGCCATTCTTATTCTGGGAAATGGGAACCGCACTCGAACGCGCAGAGAATACGGCGCGATTGATTTTGGCCCGATCAGATAACTTACACCGTGCCGCACGCCGCGATGACGGGTTTGATTATTATCGTTGGGGTACATTCTTGCGGTCAGCCAATTCATATGGCGCGTACCGGCAATTGTATGGAGACGTTGAACCTGTATTGGTTGCAGATTTATTGATCCTGAATACTCAAATTCCAAGGTCGCTGTTGTCTTGCATTGAAGACGCAACAGAAGTCCTCCGCACCTTAAAACGTGAAGTACAATGTGCAGAAATGGCCGAGCGTTTAGCCTCCGAAATCAGAACCATGCGGCTTGAGCGTGTGCTTCGGTCTGGTTTGACCGATTTCCTTATCGATTTTCAAAAACAAGTCCATGCGCTGAGTGATCAAATTCGCGCTGACTTCATTATGGTACGGTGAGGAAATAAAATGCGCCTGACCATCACACACGAAACAATTTATAAGTTTGCAAAACAGGCGAAACACTCCATCCAGTATTTGCGTTTAACGCCGACTGGATGCGCCAGCCAAAGGGTTTTATCCTGGGCTGTGTCGACACAGGGTAGCATAACGCCCTGGATCGATGGCTTTGGGAACAGCGCACACGTATCAACGATCGACGAACCTATAGTGAAATTAAAGTGCTCGTCGAAGGCACTGTTGAGACTTTTGATACGGCTGGTGTACTCTCCGGTCGCGACGGGCTTCCCTCAGAGTTGTTCATGCGTGACACGCCATTTACGGCTGTAGGAGAGGCAACGCGCGCCTTAGCAGAGAATGCACGCCCTGCAATGGACGGTGGCACCCTCGTTGGCCTGCATGCACTGACGAACACGATTGCAGACAAGATTTCTTATACAGCAGGGGCAACAACCACAGAAACACTGGCCGAAGAAGCGGTTCGGTCTGGTTCAGGTGTTTGCCAGGATCACGCGCACATCTTTATTGCCTACGCGCGCGTATTGGGCATACCTGCACGATATGTCAGCGGATACATTTTAGCAGGGCAGGGTAACGATAGTCATGTTGCATCCCATGCCTGGGCCGAAACCTCTGTGCCTGAGCTTGGCTGGGTTAGTTTCGATCCGTCAAACCGACAGTCAGCAACCAAAGAATATGTTCGCTTGGCCATCGGCTTCGACTATCTTGGAACAGCCCCAATCCGTGGGTCAAGATATGGCGGCGGCATGGAAGAAATGTCGGTACGGGTTCAGGTCGACCAGACTCAATCCTAATTCCTGTTTCTGAACAAACTGGGGCTTGATCCTTTGGTCAATTCATGGCCACGGATAGAATTCAAATAACATATTTATAGGGTTCATATGACCTACTGTCTGGGCATTCGTCTTAATGACGGCATCGTATTTGCAGCTGATTCGCGCACCAATGCGGGCGTCGATAATATATCGATGTATCGGAAGTTTTTTACCTTCAAAAAACCTGGTGATAGAAACATATGTGTAATGACAGCGGGTAACCTTGCAGTCACTCAGGCTGTGGTTTCTCAACTCGAAGAAGGGCTCGATGACGAAGATGACGACGATACGTTATATACGGTCTCGTCCATGTCAGATGCTACAAAAATGGTGGGGCGCGCGCTGCGCAATGTACGTGCGCGTGATGAAGTGTTTCTCAAGGCTGACGATGCCGACTCGTCGGCGAGCTTTATTGTTGGTGGACAGATAGCAGGCAGGCGCATGCGGCTGTTTCTCGTCTATTCAGCGGGCAACTATATCGAAGCAACGGATGATACGCCGTATCTGCAAATTGGTGAATCAAAGTATGGAAAGCCTATCCTTGAGCGTGTCGTCACGCCGCAGATGGATCTGGCGCAGGCTGCAAAGTGCGCCTTGGTGTCCCTCGATAGCACAATCCGCTCAAACGTCGCCGTAGCGCCGCCCATCGATATGGTCGTGATCAGGACTGATGATTGCCGCATTGCTGTTGAACAGCGTATTCAAGCCGATGACGAATACTATACGGATATCTCGAAGAACTGGGGCGAGGGGCTTCGCAATCTATTTGATAGCCTACCAGCGCCAAGCTGGTTGGAAGATGATATGGGTAACCAAAACGGTTGCCCCTAGATCATCATCATTACCAAGAAGACCAACAGAACACTCAAGACGATTAGCGCCATTGTTCCCGCGTGCATTGACCGTGACATCATCGACTTTGTGCCGTGCTGTCCTTCGATCAACGCAATAATATCGTCCAGAACCTTTAGTGTCTCAGAGCGAACACCACGGTCAAATCGCACAATCCATTTTCCCGCGAATTGCATCACGCACGGCATGAATTTTCTGTAGATCCAATCTGAATCCAGATTGGTTGATTTGAGTTCTGGCGGATAAATTTTATAGAGCATGAGCACAGTAAACGCCAAAGCCGAGAACAACAGGAGTTGAAGCTGATTTATGACGTGCGCAGAGGTATAGGGCTCAAACACAACCGGATATGGCAGAATATCGAAGAGCATCTGCGGATAAACGCCAATAAAGATACACAGGAACGACGAAATCGCCATCGCAAGCAACATATTCCAGGGCGCTTCTTTGACACGGTGGCCACTGTCATGGGCGAAGAATGCGAAGTACGGGATTTTAATACCAGAGTGGTGGAAAACGCCCGCCGAAGCGAACAGCAGAGTTCCCCAAACAAACCAACGATGATCTTCAGCGACCGCCAGCAAAATCATGGATTTAGAGACAAACCCTGAAAAGAGCGGGAAGGCTGAAATTGACGCTGCGCCAATAATACAAAATCCTGTAGTGAAGGGCATCGACTTGTACAAACCGCCAAGCTCTGAGCCTTTACAGGTGCCTGTACGGTACAACACCGCGCCCATAGACATAAACAACAAGGCTTTATAGAGAATATGGCTAAATGCGTGTGATGCTGTGCCGTTGAGCGACAATTCAGTGCCAATGCCAATGCCGACGACCATGAAGCCAAGCTGGTTGTTCAGGGAATACGCGAGCACGCGGCGCAAATCATTTTCAATAACCGCATAGAAGATCGGGAACGCTGTCATCGTCGCACCGATATAAATAAGCATTTCAGTGCCCGCATAGCCCCGTGCAAGCGCGTAAACGGCAAGTTTGGTGGTGAAGGCGCTTAAAACGACGGTGCCCGTCACCGTGGCTTCTGGGTAAGCGTCCTGCAGCCAGTTATGAAGCAGAGGGAAGGCGCATTTAATACCGAAGGCGATCAGGATCAATTTACCAGCCAGCGTTTCAATGCCGATATGCCCGAATTGTATCGATCCCGTGTCGTTGTACCAAAGTAACACGCCAGCAAGCAGGATTACGCCTGAGCCAACTTGTATCAGCAAATACCTCATACCTGTTTTGTATGCGCGCTCAGTTCTGGCAGCCCAGATCAAGAACACCGATGAAATCGCTGTCAGTTCCCAATAAACGAACAAGGTAACGAGATCGCCGGCAAATACAGCGGCAATCGCTGCGCCTGCATAAATGAGAGCCGAGACTTGCTGCATCGTATCGCGTTCATGAAATGCGAAAAGCATCGCCAGGAACGCTGCAATATTAAAGATATACCCCCATACCATAGCCAATCGATCGACGCGCAATAGCTCAAGCGTCAGGCCAAGCGTTTCATATGTGACAACTGTGCCAGGCGTTAAATTATGAACCACGAACAACCCAATGAGCGGCAACACGAGCAAATAAACGCGCCGCAAAGCATGGGGCAGGAGGGCAACAGGCAGAGCACCGATGATGAGGATGAGGCCGGGATTGAAGCTAGACATCTTTGTCGTAATACTCCTCATCACGCATCAAAAAGACGCGCATCACCTTCGCGATTAAGACAAGGCCAACGCACATGAAAAACCCATACAGTGCGTAAAATCCAAACCAAGCTTCTACTGCAAAATGTGGATGTTTTTCATAGAAGGCATCAGCAACAAATAACAACCCACACACAACAAACAACACCCAAATGATCTTTTTGACGTTCTTCTGGTCGTCAAGCCAGTACGTCTTGGGGTCATGTATCTTGTTTTCGTGCTCACTCATCGATCAGCCTCCGAAAACCGGGGTTAAGAACAGACGGATACGATCCGCATAAAAGAACAGCGCAAAACAACCAATCGTCGTCAGTACAATAGGTGCAAGGCACATGATCGGCGCTTCGGCGATACCGGGGCGACCAAAGGTCAGGTGCTTTAACATGGAATGATTAGGCGGCGCGTGATGATGACTATGATCATCACCATGACTGTGCGTGTCTGCAGGTTTTTCCTTACCAAAGTACCCATACAGCACCAAAGGCATCAAATAGGCGATGTTCAGCAATGAAGAGATCATGAGAACGGCAATAAAGATGATCTGATCGGTCTCGGCAGCCGCGAGGGCGATATACCACTTTGACCAGACACCGCCGAGAGGTGGCAGACCAATGATCGACAGCGATGCCACAAAGAAACAGAAGAACGTGACCGGCATCTTGCGGCCTAGGCCATGCATGTCAGAAATTTCAGTCTTGTGTGCAAACACGATAATCGCACCGGCGCAGAAGAAGAGGGTGATTTTACCAAATGCATGCATAACGATGTGCATCGTTGAGCCCATGGCACCGATATTCGATGCCAGCATAGCGCCTAACACAACGTAACTGAGCTGACTGATGGTCGAATAGGCCAAGCGAGCCTTGAGGTTGTCTTGGCGCATCGCAATGATCGACGAGAGCAGAATTGTGATGGCAGCCACATACGCAAGCCATGTCGACGCCCCTGTATCACGGAGCGTATCGAGACCGAAGATAAAGACGCTGACTTTCACGACTGAGAACACACCAGCTTTCACAACCGCAACGGCATGCAGCAATGCACTAACCGGCGTCGGTGCGACCATGGCAGCGGGAAGCCAACGGTGGAACGGCATCAATGCTGCCTTACCAATACCGTAGATATAAAGACCAAACAGAATGGCGATCACACCCGCAGGCGCGTTACCTTCAAGAATGCCGCCTTTCTGGAAGTCTAGGGTGCCTGCTTCGACGTATGTCCAGATCATCGCGGTGAGCAAGAATGTCACAGACGTACCCAGCAAAATCCCCAGATAAACCCGGCCTGCACGGCGAGCTTCGTCTGTCCCTGAGTGTGTCACAAGCGGGAAGGTCGAGATGGTCAGCACTTCATAGAAAACAAACAGCGTCAGCATATTGCCTGAGAAGGCGATCCCCAGTGCAGACATGATGGCAATCGCAAAGCAAAAGAAGAACCGTGTCTGATTGGCTTCATGGTGACCGCGCATATACCCAAAGGCATAGAACGATGTCACGATCCAAAGGAAGCTCGCAACACCGGCAAAGATCATCCCTAAAGGCTCAAGAGACAGCGTCAGAGATAACCCAGGGATCATTTGCAGCAATGTGACCGTTGGGCGTCCACCGGCATCCACGATCTGGATTAACTGCCAAACGATGCAAAACAGAATAATTGACGTAATAACTGTCAGGCCATCTCGAACGTTTGCAGATCCGGGGCCAGAGAACAGCACGGACAATCCACCAAGAAACGGCACACCAAGTGCCAGAAGGACTAAGGTCTCAGCGGTCATTATTTTGATCCCCCGAGTAATGTCTGTGCAGCATTCAGGGAAATCTCACTGGTCAGCGTCGCATCAGTACCAAAGTACACTGCTGCCCCGATAAGCACGTATGTTGGTATTAACATCGCAATAGGGGCTTCATTGTAGGACAAGTCACCATCAGCTGGCTTTTGGAAGTACATGACTTCGACGACACGCCACACATAGATAACGGCGAGCAACGATGCGAACATGATCATGAATGCAATCGGCCACCAACCTTCGGCCAGTGCACCTTGCACAAGATAGAACTTGGAAATAAATCCAACCGTCAACGGTGTACCAACTAAAGCGAAGCCACCAATAACGAATGCAGCTGCGGTGAGAGGCATGCGCTTACCCATACCTGCCATGTCTTTCAGATCCGTTGATCCAACCATATAGAATACACACCCCATCGCCATAAAGAGGCCACCCTTCATCAGCGCGTGGTTAAACATATGAATAATACCGCCTTCGAGCGCGATTGCGTTACCAATCGAAATACCCAAAACCATATACCCGACCTGGGCGATACTTGAGTATGCCAGCAAGCGCTTCACATTGGTTTGGAAGATCGCCAACAATGACCCGGCAAACATACCCAATAGCGCCAGCGCAATCATTACGCCGCGAAGACCATAGGTCTCAAACGGATTAACATCACCAAAGACGGTGTAAATCAGGCGGAGCATTGCATAAACGGCAACCTTCGTCGCTGTTGCAGCCAAAAATGCCGTCACAGCAGATGGTGCATAGGTATACGCATTCGGTAGCCAGATATGCAGCGGGAATAGCGCTAGCTTAAGGCCAAACCCAATGATGACAAAAGCAAACGCGACGTGGATGGTCTGCGTATCTTGAACTTCAGGCAACGACGTTGCCAGGTCCGTCATGTTGAGTGACCCGGTCATCATATAGATCATTCCAAGGCCGATGACATAGAACGTCGCGCCCAGGGTGCCGATAATCAAATACCGTAGCGATGCGGTCAGGGCGCGTCGGTCATTCCCGAGGCTGATCAGCACATACGATGATAATGATGAAACTTCGAGGAATACGAAGAGGTTAAACGCATCACCTGTGACGGCCATACCAATAAGGCCTGCCATACACAGCAAGAACATGCAGTACACAAGGTAATGGCGCTCTTTCGGGATTTCACGTTCAATGCTGAGCTTCGCATATGGCATGACAACAGCAGCAATCGCCGCAACAATCATGACAACGAGCGCGCTGACCTCATCAATATGATAGACAATGCCCCACGGGCCATCCCAACCACCCATTTCATAAACGAGCGTTCCGTTCGCCATGATATGCTGGAGCAGTCCAATGGAGAGGACGAAGGTAATACCGGCTATGGCTGTTGCCCACGCCCAAGCCAAACCACTATGGCGTAACAGGACACAGATCGGCGCAGCCATAAGCGGCACGATAACAGCGAGTACAGACATATTTAGGCTAAGGAACGTCAATCTGAGCGCTCCTCAATATCGCGAATTTCATCATCTTCTATGGTGTCGTAGCTCTCTTGAATGCGCACCACCAAAGCCAATCCTAAGGCCGTTGTTGCAACACCCACAACAATCGCTGTCAGGATCAAGACGTGCGGTAATGGATTGGAATACACCTCAATCGAGTCAGCCAAGATAGGGGCGGTGCCGCCTTTAATTTTCGCCATAGAAATATAGAAAACAAAGACTGAAACCTGAAACACGTTCAACCCGACGATTTTTTTAATCAGGTTTTCATGAGCAATAACGATATACAGGCCGATCATCATCAAAAGGAAGACAATCCAATAGTTGAGCAATCCCGGGAATGCATAATCAATCATGACCAGCACTCCTTTGCTTAGCACTTACCTTATTCACATCAGCTGCCGCACGTCCGGCAAATGCACAGAAGATCGTCACAATTGATGCGAACACCGTCATGCCAACTCCAAATTCGACAAGCAATATACCGATGTGCTGTCCACCCGTCGGCGTTGATGCCAACACATTATAGTCCAAGAAACTTGCGCCCTTAATAAGAGACACAACGCCGGTACAAGCATAAAGCAAAACGCCAAGTGCCATGAGCCAGCGTGTTAACCAGGCGGGAAGTGCTTTGCGGAGCGTCCCCAGTCCATAAATGATGCCATACAAGATAAATGCAGCGCCGAATATCACACCGGCCTGGAAGCCGCCTCCAGGACCGAAATCGCCGTGCCACTGAACATAAAGGCCAAATAACAGAATGAACGGAATCAGCAACTTTGAGACGACACGAAGGACAATCTTTCGCTTCATAACATTGTTTGCGTCGGCCATGTTTTCATTCGCTGATTTTTCGCGGCGCCCACGACCAATCAACGCGATCACACCTACAGCAGCCGTGAAAATCACAAATGCTTCACCCATGGTATCGTAACCGCGATAGCTGGCCAAAATAGATGTCACAACGTTTGGTAAGCCAATCTCGGCCATGGAATCGTTCAAATACCGCGGTACCACGTGATTATGGATCGGCGCGTTCGGGTCACCAAATAACGGCATATCAAAGCTCGCATACACCAAAGCGAAACCAATCAATGTACATGCAATGAGCGCCTTGATTGTTTGCTTGTTGGGTGTGGCATTTTCATTTGCCGACGTCAGCGCCAAGGTCCCAATCATGAGGACGGTCGACGCACCAGCACCAACAGCAGCTTCTGTGAAAGCAACGTCTACGGCATCAAGGATCACGTATAATGTCGCACCCATTAAACTATAGATGCCACTCAGCATGACGACTGCGAAAAGATTGCGGATACGGGCGATGGCGATGGCGGTGACAGCCATGAACAACAATGTCATAACGTTCAGTGCGTCAGAAGTGATGATTTCAATATTCATGACGTGCTCGACTTTGTGGTCTTGGTCTGGCGCACGAGATCACGCTCTTCTTCAGTATCCACATCAGGCAATACGTCATGATTGATCGCCGCGCGGGCGAGGGCATGTGTCGCCGTCGGGCTGGTAAAGAAGATAAATACCAGGATTAATATCAGCTTTGCCGTAACCAGTGTAAATCCAGCCTGAAACATCAAACCAATAAAGATCAAGCCGACACCAAACGTATCAATCAATGATGCCGCATGAAGACGGGCATAGAAGTCCTTAAGCTTGATCAGTCCGTAGCCGCCAATAAGGCAGAAAATAATACCGCCTGAGATAAACGCCCAACTTGCAATATCGAGGATCATATCCATCAGATATCCCCCGCCGGATCGCCGTCATCACCATGTCCCATATCAGAGAATGTGACGTACTTGGTCACCGCAATTGTGCCAATGAAGTTGATGAGCGCATAAACGATCGCAAGATCCAGAAACTCTGGTCGACCATCAACAAAACCGTAAATAGCAATGAGCATCACCGACAACGTCCCAAAGACGTTTACGGCAAGAATTCGGTTGTAAACATTAGGGCCCATAAGTGCCAATGCCATAGCAAAAACCATGGTTACGACAACACCAGCGGCGGCAGCTGCAAACATCATGTTTTTGCATCTCCGACCAGCGGCGTGGCATCGCCCATAAGCTTGCATACCTTAGCGTCCATCTCACCACTGCGAAGACCTTCTGCAGTCTCGTCCATAAAGGCATGAACAGTGATGTACCCGTCATCAACCGAAATAGATACGGTGCCTGGCGTCAATGTTATTGAATTCGCATAGACTGTCTGGCCAAGGGCATCTGATTGGCTTGCCTTAACCCTAAGAACTTGGGGGTGTCGGGCATTCTTATCGCCAAGAATAGCTTTTGCGACAGTTAGATTGGAAAGAACAATTTCTTTTAATAACCAGGGAAAATACGTCAGACCGGGAATCGTCAGGTGAATAGGGTGACCTTCATGGTCGATAACATCCATGCGCCATGCAATAAATACGCACAACACAATGGACGCAACGCCAAGCGCAACGATCAATGTAAGCCAGTATCCTGAGAGCAGGACCCAGAACCCCGCCAATGCAGTAGCTAAAGCCAGGACTTGAACCACGTTCGCTTCCCTTATTTTCCCCGAAGCGCGATAAGCCTATGCCGAATTATCTTGTCCCTTTATGGATTTAGCGCTTTCCTTAAAAGATAACTTAAGGGGCATAACACCTAGTGACCAGTATAAATTTACGAAATATTCACCATAAGACGAGTAAGCGCATATTTACGATGGCATTCCTCGCAATGATCGCCTTATCGCCTGAGGTGAAAGCGGGAAACCTTAAGCGTATCACCATTAAAAGCGACGGGGAACGCCATGAATTTAATGTTGAGGTTATGCGGAAATCCCACGAGCGTGCACGCGGTCTGATGCACCGCGATCATTTAGATCAAGACGCGGGTATGCTCTTCGACTTTAAGCGCCAGCTTATCGCCCGCATGTGGATGAGAAATACCCTTATCCCGCTCGATATGCTGTTTATTCACGAAGACGGCGAGATCATTAATATCGCACAGAATACAGTACCGTATTCACAGGAAATTTTATCCTCTACCAGTGAGGTTCGTTACGTTCTTGAGATCAATGGTGGTTTATCTGAAAAGCTCGGCATTAAACCCGGGGATCAAGTAGAACTACCAAAACCCTAGACCATATTAGGTTAAGACTTTCTAAGGCTGCGCTCTGTCGGGAACTCCAATGTGATGGTTGTCCCTTCATGAATTTCACTTTTAATGCCAAGGCGCCCATTGTGTAGCGTCATCAATGCCTGAACGATTGGGAGCCCAAGTCCTGTTCCTGGTGTTTCCTTGGTCATTGGATTTTGAATACGCCCAAACGGCATCAGGGCTGTATCCGTTTCATCAAGCTCAAAGCCGCATCCGGTGTCACTCACTTCAATGGCAATACCGTTATCATCACGTGATTTGACCGTAACTGAAATTTCACCGCCATCACGATTAAACTTCGTTGCGTTTGAAAACAGGTTGAAAAGCATTTGGGTGACTGCGCGACGATCAGAAAAAAGCTCCCCAACGCTTGGTTCAATATTAATCCTAAGTTCACATACTAAGCGCATAACTTTCAAGCGGGGCTGTGAGCTTGTCGAAGACCTCTTTGGGTGAGTAAAAATTGAGTGCTTTGCGCGGTCGGCTATTGTGTAAATCTTCCACACGCTGCACATCTGATGCGTTCAGCTTAGTACCCTTGGGGAAGTATTGCCGCACCAGCCCGTTGGTATTCTCATTCAGTCCGCGTTCCCAGCTACGATAGGGTGTGCAAAAATAAAAACCTGCCCCCAGCTTTTCACTTGTGTCTGCATGACCGGCAAACTCTTTGCCATTATCGGATGTCATCGTGTGCACATGTTTCTTGAGTGGTCCCAGCCGTGCAATTATGCCCGCATTTGTGGCTTTTGAAGTAGGCCCTTCCAGCAGAACAAGCTTGGTGAGCTTGGTTTTGCGTTCCACCATGCTGGTGATGGCACCTCTGTGTTTCGCTCCGATAATGCTATCAAGCTCCCAATCATCGAGGCGCGATCTTGCATCAACAATCGAGGGCCGTTGCGCGATATCAATACGCCCAGGTATCAAGCCCCGACCCACCGTCGCAGCGCCCCGCTTATTACGCTTTTTGCCACGTTGCCGCAAATTCAAATAGAGCGTCCCGCCCGTTCGTTTGTCCAACCAGATATACCGATAAAGGCTTTCGTGACTGACTTTCGTTCCGTCTTCGTGGTTGAGGGCGCCGCAGATTTGTTCAGGGCTCCATTGCCTGTCGTACAAAAGCGCCTCCACACGGGCAATCAGGCAAGGTGTCATCACAGTCGCCACTCCCTTCCTTGCCAGTCCTCTTTACACCGCAAGGCGGTGCGCCTGCAAAAAACGATAGCTGCGGAAACCCTTGTTCCGACACCGTTCACGGCTGATCGTGCCTTGGCTGACGCCAATGTTGACAGCTATTATCGTTTGCGCCAAACCTCTTCTCTTAAGGGCATAAATCTGACATCGTTGATCTCGGGTCAGATGGTGGTAGCCTTTTGGCATTTTGGATCTCCTTCATAAGAAATCCTCGATAACCTCATCTGGCCTATATGGCTCTCTCAATTATGCACTTGGCTGTTGAATCCGCGACTTTATAAAGTTAGACAGAATTTAATTATGCTTTAGAGGGCATAGGTGATTACCAACAAAAAAGGTGCGACATCGCTGCCGCACCTTTTGATGTACCTGATATGTCGCTAATTTAAGCGTTCGCAAGGTTCTCGGCTGCGAAGTCCCAGTTAGCAAGGTTATCAAGGAACGCGGCTAGGAAGTCTGGACGACGGTTCTGATAATCCAAGTAGTAAGCGTGCTCCCACACATCACATGTGAGCAATGGTGTTTTGCCCTGTGTGAGTGGCGTTTCAGCATTTGGTGTCTTAACGACTTCAAGCTTGCCGCCATCGCCAACAACGAGCCAAGCCCAACCTGAGCCAAACTGAGTTGCGCCAGCTGCTTTGAAAGCGTCTTTGAAAGCATCGAAGCCACCGAGATCGGAATCGATCTTAGCTGCAAGCTCACCCGTTGGTGCGCCGCCGCCATTTGGCTTCATGGAATTCCAGAAGAATGTGTGGTTCCAAACCTGAGCTGCGTTATTGAACATGCCAGCTTTTGCAGGATCGCCTGCAGTTGCTTTGATGATGTCCTCAAGGCTGGCGTCAGCAAGATCGCTGCCGTCCAACATGCCATTCAAGTTTACGATGTATGTGTTGTGGTGCTTGCCATGGTGGAAATCAAACGTGTTTGCCGACATGTGCGGCTCAAGTGCGTTCTTTTCGTAAGGCAATGCGGGAAGTTCAAAAGCCATAATGCTTCCTCTCAAAAGTTAGGCGGCTTACCATTAAGCCGACGTCCGGTGACGTTGTCGCACGTTAAACCACCAATCCAATGGTCGTGCAACGCATAGCAGTTCTTGTTGAGCAGGCTTTGACCCACTCTCCACATCTCATATATGTTTCTCTGGGTGAAATTCCAGTGTTTCATTGGATAAGACACGGTATATAGGGCAGATCATGGCCGAACTGAGCTATTGCGCCGAGCAGATTAAAGATTTCGATAACGACCGCTATGTGGCGGCGTTGTTTGCTGACGAGGTCGTGCGAGAAGACCTATTTGCGCTATATGCCTTCAATCTTGAATTGTCAAAGATACGAGAAACCGTTTCTGAGCCCATGATAGGGAGGATGCGCCTTCAGTTCTGGCGCGATACCATCCCTCGGGTGGTTGCCGGTGATCCACCGAAACATGCTGTTGCAGAACCGTTATCGATAGCCTGTCAGAGAAGATCTCTACCGGAGACAGAATTATTAGAATTAATCGATGCCCGCGAAGCTGATTTGGACGACATCGCACCAAGAAATATGACGGCTGTTGAAGCCTATGCTGAGAGCACATCTTCTATATTGATTGGATTGGCCATGCGCACAGTCGGTGTTGATCCAACGAAGCATACGGACTTCGTGCGGAATTCTGGCATTGCCATTGCGCTCGTGGGCCTTGTACGCGCGATCCCGTTCCAAGCCTCAAGTGGCCGGGTCACATTGCCTGCTGATTTATGTGAAGTTGCGGGTCTTGATCCGACACAATCCCATCAATGGCCAAGAAACCCGAATGTGAGTGAGATTACCTTGCCGATGTTGGTTACGGCCAAGAGGCATCTCGAGGCTGCCCGTAAATCTTCACATCAACTCCCAAGGGTCGTCATGCCGGCTGTGTTCCCGCTTAGCCTATCGGCGCTTTACCTCAAAGCATTACAACGATACGGGGGCGATCCAAAAGCCTTGGCAGAGAGACCCATCGGCTTACCAAGACATTTGACGTTAATGTGGCGGTCTATACTCGGGCGGCCTTAACGGGATCAGCGATTTGCGCGGCGAAGTCGCATGAGTTCATGTGATGAGACTTGCGGGAAGATAGACGATGCGTTGAAGTGGTACAGCATCACAGCCCCTCGATTTGTATCTGGGAAACCGCCCCGGGAATCGTCGAATTTCCGTAATTCAAGAACCGAGATCACATTGCTACGACTATCGCGGCTGCGCCATGTAACCGTCGGGTTATCCATGCGTGGCTTTGCCAATGGGGCAATCGATCTTTTCCAGATCTCTGTCGGCTCGCCAAAGCGTGCCTGATAATAAGCAACGATGTACTCAAACTGTTCTTACTCAAAGAGGGCGTGGAATCTGGATGGGCTGCCCTGGTCATAGCGCGTGATTGCCATTGGCCCGGTGTAAAGGATTGTCGGGACGATGAATGCGTTGCGGAGTTCCTGTGGCCAGTCGATAGGCTCAACACAAAACAGCGTCGTACCGCGGTTCTTTTTGATACACGAGTTCAAAGGGTCGATGCCGTCTTGTTGCGGCGGCAATGTGTTTTCCAGTGTCAACGACTCGCCCAGACTAAGAGCTAAATTATCAAGCGATGTGCGGGTTAAGACACCGGGTCTTGGTGCTGGCGGCACCCCAGGCGTTGCATTCAAAGCCTCAACTTCGGTGACAGGCCATTGGCCTGATCGGGCAGGGCACTTGGTGCGCCGTCACGTAGCGCATTAGAAAGTAGGCGTTCAGCAGCATCTTGGCGTTCGGCCTCGTCGGGTTTGTCCACGCCCGGACCGCTTTCTAATCCAGCTGGGCCAGTCATCAGGTTTCGAATGCGCCCGACCATCTTTGCAACGACGCCTTGTTCCGTCTGTATATCCGAGCCGTCTTTGGGCGAGATTGCAGAAACACCAAGTGTCTGACTGTCACCACCAGGATTGTTTTTTTCAATTGTCATCGTCCATGAATCAGGAAGTATCGGACGGACAGGTTTAACAATTTGATCACTTGGTACGTTGAGGTCATTCAGTCCAATTGTGCCGGGCTCGCGTGCCGGGATGCCATCTGTCTTTGGTTGGCGTTTTGCAGGGCCAAGCACAGACGTTAGACGATCGGTGAAATTAGAGTTCAATTGGGTTTCTCGTGTCCGCGTTGCACCTGTCAGTCGCTCTTCTTCAGTCGTACGTAATTCAACGCCGGTGAGATCAAGCATCTTGTCATCAACGTCACGACCACGCGCAGGATCATTCTCGGGAAGTAAATTATCAATGACGCGGGGGAGGGGTTCTTTCGCAACAGGAAAGTTTGGCGCTTTCATGCCAGATTCTTCTTCTTGATTGCCGCGGAAGAACTTTGCTAATGCCGATATTTTTTTCTGCGTATCGGCTTTGAATTTTTCAGGCAACTCGACAATGGTCACGTCTTTACGTTGTACAGGCTCCCCCTCAATCGCCGGACGTACAATAGGTAATCCGTGAATATCCTCATCCCGTTTTGTTGATAGGCCTAATTCGGCAAGACGATCAAACAACCTTGATGCAGGCTCTTCACGTTTTGTGATGGGTTGTTCTGGAACGGGGAGCTGGTGCCCAGATGGTTGAAGTGGACGCGGCTTGAAAACCTTTGGTTTTGGTGCCGATCTATTTTTACGATCTCGTTCATACTGAACAGCTTCGCTTTCACGTGCGCGACGAAGAATCTCAGCAGGGTCTCGAACTTCGGCCTCTAGTTCGTATGGTAATGGGGGTTGTACGGTTCGGCTTCGACCCAGCCCTTTTGGAATTTGCATAAGTGGATCGACGGGCTGTTGGCGCAACAGGTGCCTTGGCCGGTGCGCGAAGCGGTGCTTCGGCGGCTGATCCTCGGGCGGGCTGACCATTGATTGAGCGTGGCGTTGTATATTGCATACTGTTCCGAATGGGGTCGCGGTTCAATATCCGGTCAATCCGACTAATTCGATCTTGCAGGCTGCGACTAGCAGGAGGCGGGAGCGCGTTTGGATCCTCTGGCTGAACCAGTCCCCCTGGCCGGCGCAATTGTCTTGTCTGAGACCCCTCGAGGGGGGGCAGACCGGGGGGCAGGGCAGGAATGTCCTCGCCCGCAGCAGCAGGTGGGGCGATGATGCCAGGGATCTCACTGTAGGTGCCGCAAGACCAGGGATATCAAGCCCGGGCGGCAAGCCAGGAATGTCCGGATCAGGAGGTGCCGGGCCGTCAAGTAGCTCAGGCGCTACTAAACTAGGACTTCCATACCTTCAAGACCGGGTATTGCTGTGATATCGGTTTCGCCCGGCGCAACAAGGCCAGGAATCTCAATCGTTGTTTCATCACCCAGTGTTGGCGGTACCAAGCCAGGGACTTCAAATAATAGATCTGCAAGTCCAGGAATCTCATTACCAGGCGCGCGCTCTGCGGTCTCAATGGTAACCATGCCCGGCGGTGTGACAGGCGGCGTTGCAACTGGGCTGACTACGGGCAAATCAAATTCGTTCTCGGCGACGTTATCAGAGCCAACAATGCCCTTCATACGATCGACCATACGTCCGGCTAAGCTATCGCTCGCTTCGGGTGGGGGGCTGGCAACTCGATCTGCTGGATTTGCGCCAAAGCGATCCGCGGGACTTGAGCGTGTTTCTCCACCTTGCGAAGTTAATCGGCGATCAGCATCCGTTTTATCAGCGTCAGATTGGCCAATCAATCCGCCAAGCGTCACCACATCTTTTACGCCACCCCAGATACTTCCGAAAAACCCAGGCTCTTCGTTGGCTGCCATTTGCTCGGGCTCAGGTGCCATCTCTGTAGGTGATGATTGCGCAAACTCATCATCTGCTTTCGGTTCAGGTAATGTTGGCGTGGGAGACATGGGTTCAATTGGGGCTGCAATGCCCGGGACCATCGTGTCATCTATACCCGGTTGAATAAGGCTTGATGGCTCCATCGTGGCGGGCGAGGCAGGTACGGGTTTTTTAGGTGGCACCAGATCAGATAGTTTTGGGTCGGGTCTGACGGGGGCGGGCGTTGTTTGTCGTGGGCGATTTGCCGCAACACGGGCGCGTGGCGTGATAAGGGCCTTTTTGCCTTTATCCGTAACACGCGGTGCAGATGACGCATTCGCTGTTCTTTTGGCGAGCAGGACATGTGCAATCCGGAAGTGACCTAAATCGACAGCCACATCGGCGGGCGTCATGTCGTTCGCGTTTTTGGCAGCGAGGTCGACACCAGCTGTAATGGCAGCTTCGACGGCGTCCATATCATTGATCTCTACCGCTTAGAAAAGTGCCTCATCAGGTGTTTGAGCTAGAATGTTGTTCGCAGAGGAAAATGCCAGAATGAGCGAGAGCAAAAGCACCGAGAGCGGATACATCCGATTTCGGTTTTTACGCTTGTTCTGGCCGTCGTCAGAGACGTTGCTCATCCACCACCAATAGCCCTCATCCGTCCATTATCGATAAAGCATTGAAAACATGGCGTTTCGAGGGCAGTTCCCAGGTTTTGCTCTTCAGAATCGATGCTTGACCAATGTTACACGGAATCTTAATCTTTAGACATGCTGAACGGGCTGAAAACCAAACGATATCGTGGTTATTCAGCCTAAAAGACCTGATATTTAGCGATAAGCACTAATTGTGGGGTGAAATTGCTAAAAAACGCGTCTTTGCCGGGCTTTTCATCTTAATAATTCAATGATGGGCTTGACGGTGTCGCTACTCCGCAGCGAGGGATGCGTGGGTATCCAACCAGACCTGATGATCTATCAGGGCGCGCTCAGAAAGTTTCATTTTCCGATCACGGCCACGGGGTCGCTGCTTTTTTGGGAATTCATCGGTATCAAGTGGCGGGAACAATCCAAAGTTAGCGTTCATAGGTTGGAACGTGTCTGCATTCGCGCCACCTGTAACGTGGCTCAAGATTGCGCCCATTGAAGTCGTAGCAGGCGGCGTTGATGGTTCTTTGCCAAGCCTTTCAGCAGTAGCAAAACGGCCCGCCAACATACCAATAGCGGCACTTTCCACATAGCCTTCGCAGCCAGTGATTTGACCCGCAAAACGAATCCGCGGCATGGTTTTCATACGCAGGGTCTCGTCCAGCAGTTTTGGTGAATTGATAAAGGTGTTTCTGTGAATGCCACCGAGTCTTGCAAACTCAGCATTCTCAAGGCCGGGGATCATACGGAAGATGCGTTTCTGTTCGCCATAAGCGAGCTTGGTTTGGAAGCCAACCATATTAAACAACGTGCCTAACTTGTTGTCCTGACGAAGTTGAACAATGGCGTGGCATTTGACGTCACGTTGATTGGGATTGGTCAGCCCGACCGGCTTCATCGGACCAAACGTCAACGTGCGACGGCCGCGTTCTGCCATAACTTCAATGGGTAAACAGCCCTCAAAGTAAGGCGTGTCCTGTTCCCATTCTTTGAATTGCGTTTTCTCGCCATCGATCAATGCGTCGATAAACGCATCGTATTGTGCGGCATCCATAGGAAGGTTGATGTAGTCTTTACCGTCGCCTTTGTCGTAACGGGACTGGAACCAGGCGATATCAAAATTGATGCTTTCCTTGTAGATGATGGGGGCAATGGCATCGAAAAAAGCCAGATGCTCCACGCCACTTAACTCGCGAATAGCTGCGGTTAAGCCGGGGGACGTTAATGGCCCAGTGGCAATGATGACACTGTCCCAATCTTCTGGCGGTAGGCCTGGGACTTCGCTGCGGTCGATTGTTACGAGGGGGTGGCCTTCCAATGTCTTAGTGACTTCATCTGAGAACGCATCTCGGTCGACTGCGAGAGCGGACCCAGCGGGTACTTTGTGTTTATCTGCCGCATCAATGATGATCGATCCCGTACGCCGCATTTCTTCGTGCAAAAGACCGACAGCATTTGTCGTATAATCATCGGACCGAAATGAATTTGAACATACCAGTTCCGCGAGGCCATCCGTATGATGCGCATCCGTTTTGCGGACGGGCCGCATTTCGTGCAAGACAACGGGAACGCTAGCGTTTACGAGTTGCCATGTTGCCTCAGAGCCAGCAAGGCCACCGCCGATAATATGAACTGGGTTTGTCATTAAATTTCTATCCAATAGTAAATAGTTAATAGCTGATTAACCATCAGCAGCGACAATTGTAAATTAGTGATCGTTTGCACTGACTGCAACGCTTGCAGTCATTAGGATTGTCACTAGGTATTGTCCAGTGCAATACAGTTCACAAAAATTTATGCGACTATTTTGAATGGAGCGCGCATATGGCGCTAGCCGAACAGACTGACGAAGAAAAACCAAAGAAGCTGTCCCAAAAAGAATTGGATGACATCATCGATTTGCATGAACAGTTCTTACAGGGCACGCGAGGTGGTGAACGTGCGAAGCTTGGTATGATGGATTTGTCATACCTTGATTTGAGCGGCCGCGATATGAAACGTGCGGACATGGTCGGGACACTTTTATGCCATAGTGAACTTGAGAAAACGAATTTTGCAGAAGCTAACTAATTTACCTGTGATCTTCGTGGCGCCATATTGATCCGTGCAAATCTTGATCGCGCTGATATTCGTGGTGCCTGTTTATCGGGTGCTAATTTAACCCTGGCGACACTTATTGATTGCAATATGCGGGACGGTGTTTTGTTGCGAGCTGGTGATAAGGGTGATCTTACGCCGTACCATAAAAACGAAGCCACTGCAGGCATGGAAAAAGCGACAGTTCGTGGTGCGAACATGAGTGGTGCCAAAGTTTTGGACAGTGTTGTTGTGCAAACTAATTTGACGGACAGCAATCTTAAGAATGCGAAGTTTGTTCGTGCAAACTTATCATTCTCAAATTTGACTGGTTGTAACCTTGAAGGCATTGATTTCACAGATGCCAATTTATCAGGCGCTGTTTTCCATGGTGCCGTGTTCACAAGCACGACACTGGATGGTGCCGACCTGTCAGGTGCCGACCTTATCGGTGCGATGTTCGACAGTATCGATTTCTCGAAGGTTGATTTGTCCGATACAAAAATAGCCAAGTCACTCAAGTCCGTTGATATTTCACTCAAGGATATTCTTGGTTCCCATGCCAAATGGGTAAAGACGAACGGCAAAGAGGGCAGACGTGCTATTTTCTCAAAGAACGATATGAGCAACCAAAATCTATCTGGCGTAAACCTGTCGGCAGCTGACTTTTCATTGGCGAACATGAAGGGCGCGGACCTTTCGAAATCTGAATGTTTAATGGCTGATTTTTCTTACTGCGATTTACGCGGGTCTGTTTTTACACGCGCTGATTTGCGTGGTGTGAAATTCTCTTGTGCGAATTTTTCTGGGGCAAATCTTGTCGCAGTAGACCTGAGTGATGTGATGATTTCATCGCGCGCCGGGGGCGGGGAATGGCGGTCGAACCTGGATAATGCAGAGTTGCGTGGTGCGTTGTTAAATGGGTCGAACTGCAGGAACGCAGATTTCACAAATTGCGATTTTACCGAAGCTAATTTGCGGGATGCAGATTTTCGCGGCTCGCTGATGACAGGTGCTATTTTTACGGGTGCTGATTTGCGTGGTACTAATCTGGATAATACAGATAAGCGCGGCACAGTTGGCCTAACTAAAATATTTGATGATGACGAAGATTGATTTTGAATCGCCAAATTAACTGGCGCTAAGACTGCTGATAGTCAGCTACATTTTTAGGGCGCTTTGTAACTGACGTAGAAAAAATCTTCTTTTTTACTAATTGAACTGCCAAGTACGAAGAAACCTTACTTCGGTACAGACGCGATAACTTTCCATTCATCGGGATTAAAATCAATTTTGGACGTCACATCTTTTTCCTTTAAAAAGTCGATATAAGCTCATTCGTCTTATCACATTGTACACATCAGGTCTTCTCGCTTGAATCGCATGTATAGTTTATTGAGTTTACAGCAGGTTTTGAGATTTTGCGTTACGATATGTATCTATTTGTAGATTTATAGCTAAAAATGAATGAAGTTTATTTCGTATCACCCAGGAGAATAATCAATGCTTCGTCGTTTTTCTTTAGCCCTCGTTTCTATGCTAGCAATCTTACTTGCCAATCTGCTTGCATTCGCAGAAACCTCTGCTGGATCTGTTGAAAAGTTTCGGGGCAGCATTGCTGCTGAAAGAAATGGTAAGACAACGTAAAGTGAGGGCAGTGAAATACGCTCCAGCGACACAATTACGACGGGCTCGAACGCTAGGTTGCGTATTCGGTTTTTAGATGAATCAACGCTTACCGTTGGTGAGAATGCTCAGATTCTCATCGATGAAATGGTTTATGAGCTTGCGGGTCGTACGCCTGAAAGCGGGAAACAAGCGATTAAGTTTGTCTCAGGTGTGTTCAGTTACGTTTCTGGTAAGATTGGTAAATCAGTACGCACAAATGTTGCACTGAATACGCCCGTGGCAACAATTGGTATCCGTGGAACACGTGTTGTTGGTGGTGAACTTACTATTGGTATGGCACCAGGGAATCCACATTATGGATTTCAAATCCGCGAAGGTGCTGTGGAAATTATCACCCCACAAGGTTTAGTTATTTTAGACGAGCCGGGGGAAGGGACCTTCTTACCGCTTCTAGGTGGTAAAGCACCGACACCTGTGCGATAATGGACACCTGAGGAAGCTGCAGAAGCGACCACAGCTCTCGCCTTCTAAACGTAGTCCGCAATGCGGATTGCGAATAATGTTAGGAGATTTCATTATGCGATCCGCATTTAAAGCCATCCCATTCGCCCTCGCTGCATTAACGTTGTCCGCCCCAACTTATGCGGCGCCACAGTTGTTAGGCCTTGTTGCGACAGCTGCACCTGTGAAGCTTCATTGCGACGGTGAGACGTGTCGCACTGAACTTTCAACGATTTGTATGCAGGTGCACCGCGATACACCTGAGCGCCATCAGGCCTATCAAGCACATGATCTCAACGTCTTTAGCGTTGTGACAAAAACGCAGACAGGAGAGACCGTTCACATTGCATTGGATCAGGCTTCATTTAAGGCTGAGCAAGGTTACACGGCAACTTCAATTGAGTTNTCTATGGATACTTTAAAGGCACGTGGTTTAACCCCGGTTGCATTATCCGTTACTAAAAGTGGTGTATTGATACCAACGGCCGTTGCTGGTGATCCAAATCCGATTATTGATGAAGAAATTGAGCAAGTTTTTGCATCCAAGCTTCCCGTTGCGAATGAAGTGTTCAAGAAACACAGTGCTGATTTCGCAGCGATACAGATCGTTAATCGACTGATGAGCGAGACCCCTGAACGTGGGCGTATGGCAAAAGCAGACCGCGAAAATCTCTGGAGCAACACATTCGACGAGAATGCTCGGGAATCTAAAAGTGTCGGGATGCGCCGTGCTGCGGATACATTGGGGTACTGTCAGTACCGCACCAAGCAGGAAAGTTCTTTAGTGTTCGACGTTGCCTGGAACAGCGGCTTGATGGAATGTTGATGAATATCAATACCAATTATTGGAAAGCCACACAGCCGGGTTCATAATTATTACGAAAAAAATCGTGCCTATACGGTGATGGCGTTCTAATATTTTCGCCATGACAACATACTTAGATCACATAGATGACTTAGCAAGCGAAGTGCCCGATGGTGCTTTGTTGGCTCTCCCACCTGAATATAGTTTCGTTCCAATGGCCTTGGTGCGTGCGATTATACGTCGCGGCGTCAAAGACCTGCATGTGCTGACCGTGCCGATCAATGGGTTGGCCGCTGACATGCTTATTGGTGCTGGATGTGTTCGAAAAATTGAATGCGCTGCGGTGTCTTTGGGTGAAGCTGGGCTTGCACCAAGATTTTCTGCTGCTGTAGAGGCCGAAACAGTTGAGGTTCTTGATAGCACCTGCCCAGCCGTTCATACGGCGCTTCAAGCGACTGAGAAGGGCGTGCCGTTCATGCCCTTAGGTGGCTTGATTGGATCTGATATTCTTAATAATCGCGATGACTGGAAAGTTGTCGATGATCCGTTGGAGCAGGGGAATGGACGTATTGTTCTGATCCCGGCGATTCAGCCCGATGTTGCAATTATCCATAGCCCACTTGCGGACCGTGACGGCAACGTCTGGATTGGTCGTAGACGTGAATTGGCGACGATTGCTCATGCGTCAAAGACGTTATTGGTGACAGCTGAACGCATTCAAGATGAAAGCCTGCTGGAAAGTGAAGCGACTGCCGCTGGCACGTTGCCGGGGTTTTATGTGAGTGCCGTTGCACCTGCTGTGCATGGTGCAAAACCTCTGGGGCTTGTTGAAGTATATCCACCAGACACGGATGAAATTATCAGTTACGCGCGGGAAGCTCGAACCGAAGAGGGGTTTCATGCTTACTTGCAGCGGAACGTTTTTACAGCACGTGAGGCTGCCGAGTGACCTATTCCAAAGACGAATTTCTCATTACCGCGATTGCGCGTTTGCTTGAAACAGATGACGTTCGCCATGTGGCTGTGGGTGCCGCATCGCCGGTGCCTGGTGCGGCCGCTTTACTGGTTCGAAAGCTCAAAGGCGGTACACCGCGTGTGTCACTTATTCATGGTAAGGCAACCAACCCGTTTACAGATGGGGGGCGCGAGATCTTTGATGCTGCCGGACAGGGACGTATTGATGTGTTCTTTTTGGGCGGCGTTCAAATTGATGGCGAAGCCAATTTGAATTTGGTGGGGTCGGGCGAGTATCCAAAGGTCGATAAACGTTTCCCCGGATCATTTGGCTCAGCCTATATGTATTTCACTGTACCCAAAGTGATCTTGTTCCGGCCTGAACATTCTCGTCGTGTGTTTGTACCTAAGGTGGATTTCATCAGTGCGCCCGGAGTCAGCGATCCAGATGTACATCGTCCTGGCGGACCAAAATTTATGGTCACAGAATTGTGCATTATGGCTTTTGATACCGAACGTCGTCGCTTCAGATTACAAAGCGTCACGTCGGGCAGAACAGTCGAAGAAGTTCTCGATAACACCGGATTCGAAATTGACGTTCCTGAAAATGTTCCGGAAACGCCTGTGCCCGAGGAAGATCGCCTCGCATTGTTGCGGTCTTCGGTCGGTGTTGAAATTGGCGATACGTATCCTGCGTTTGCGCGCGATGTTCTTGGTGTGGCGGCATAACGAATAAAATGACTGGCGCATTAGACGGTATAAAAGTCCTCGATCTTTCACGTGTTTTGGCTGGACCATGGTGTGCCATGGTGCTGGGTGATCTCGGTGCTGACGTGATTAAGGTTGAAAGCCCTGAAGGCGATGATCTCAGGCACTTTGGTCCTCCATTTGAAAAAGGTGAGAGTGCCTATTTCATGGTAGCAGGGCGCAACAAGCGTTGTGTTGTTGCGGATATGAAAACGGATGAAGGGCGAGCACTCGTTCGCAAACTTGCATTGACGGCAGACGTCCTCGTTGAGAACTTCCGAGAAGGCACACTTGAGAAATTCGGGCTCGCTCCTTCTGATCTTCGAAAAGAAAATCCTGGTCTGATTGTTTGTTCTGTTTCCGGTTATGGTCGTGCCAGCTCAATGTCGGCACGTGCTGGATATGATTTTGTCATTCAGGCCGAAAGCGGCTTGATGTCGATTATCGGAGATGAAGATCAGCCACCCATGAAAGTGGGCGCGGCGGTCACGGATATTGTGGCTGGTCAGTATGCAACACAGGGTGTGTTGGCGGCATTATTTCACCGGGAGAAAACCGGTGAAGGCCAGGATATTGATATCTCACTTTTAGATGGTGCCGTGACTTTGCTGGCAAATCAGGGTGCTGCGTATCTGATGACGGGTGAAAGCCCGAAGCGTCTGGGGAATGATCATCCGACCGTCTGTCCGTATCGTCCTTTTGAGACGTCTGATTATCCTATCGCATTGGCGATTGGCGCAAACCGGCAATTCCAGAAGCTTGCAAAGGCAATGGATCTGCCCGAGATCGCTAAAGATGAACGCTTTGCGACAAACCCAAGCCGCGTTGAAAACCGCGCTGCCCTTTATGAAGTTCTTGAAGCCAGATTCATAACCCGGACACGGGATGAATGGCTGGTCGCGTTACATGCCGAAGGGTTGCCCGCAGGGGCTTTACGTTCCGTCGATCAAGTGATGGATGCGCCTGAACTCGCCGAGCGAGATATGGTGACAACAGTTGAGCATTCAACCATTGGACCGACACGTATTGTGGGCTCGCCGATTAAGATGTCTAAAACGCCGACATCTGTCAGGCTAGCACCCAGGCCTCTTGGTGCTGATAATGATGACCCAAACTGGCTATGACGAAATGCATATCCATTTGGCATCAATAAGCCTATAATCATAATATGGTCGAAATATCTAATCAAAGTGGCGCGCGTCAGGACCTGATTTCCCAGTTACTCGGGAAACGTCAGCAGGGCTTTGCGTCTCAAGCTGAAACTAAAGCACCTGTCTATGAGCCTAAGGGTCGTGAAATCCATGACACTGTGGATATTTCTGGCAGTGATAAGATCGTCAATCTTAGCCGTGGCAATGAACTTGTCGATGAAATCCGTTCTGACACAGATTTGTCGACACTCGACGAACGTTTACGTCAGGGCAGTGCCGATATTGAACGTGTTGGTAATTTATTCCGAGAAGTCTTCGCAAGTCTGAATACGCTGTTCACGCGTAATCGCAGCTAATACACATACTTTTACTTTAAGATCATCTGCGTACAGCGAAACAGGGCAATCGTCTTGCCGTCGCTTTCGCGGGTTACCTCTGCATCCCAAACATGTGTCATTCCGCCAAGGTGACGTGCCGTGGCAACGGCGCGAATGGCACCTTCGGTCGCCGTACCAACGTGGTTTGATTTAAGTTCAATCGTTGTGAAATTCTTCCCATGCTCGGGCATGTGCGCCAGTGTCCCAAAGCCGCACGCAGTATCCGCGAGGGCAATCACTGAGGCGGCATGCAAATAACCGTTTGGTGCTGTGTGGTGTGGTTTGATTTCCATACGTGCGACGAGCTTGCCTTCGCTAACTTCAACAGGTTCAAGCCCCATGTGTCCGGCCAATGCGCCGACGGTGCGTTCTTTAAGCCAATCAACAGTGACATGGGGAAGTGGGTAAGTAGGCATTAGTTTAAAACTCCGCTTACACGCATCATCTGCGACAGAAATAAGAATGTGAATGAACCTGCTGTCCAATAAAGAGCGCGCAGGAATCGTTGTCGTTTTATATCGCGAATACCCAAGACTTTCATGATCTCAAATACAATTTCTTTAGCCCAGTCAGATTCGTTTGTGGCTTTGATATACGCATCAACATTAAGGAATACGCGGCGGTCAAAATACATGACAATTTGCACGTCATCCGGCTGAACACTTGTTACCGTTTTATTAAAGCGCGCGGGGTATAAAACCAAAGCTAACATGATGATAGGAATAACAATGACAAGCCAGCCCGCTAGCACATAGAACATCGCAAATTCAATGGGAACAATAATACTGTCGCCAGCCTGTTTCACGATACCGACGGCAAGAATAAAGCCAACACCGCTGATTTCAGCTTTGGTATCGTAATTTCGGATCGTGTCCTGCGCCTCAGCAAGGATCGCAAGCAGGGCATCTGCATCAAACTTGGCATGGAAACTAGTTGACATATCATTAGACATAAGAACTCTCCCCTAGTTAGCGACAGAATATTCTAAGACGCTCTTTAAGACAAAACGCCGGTATAAGGTCGAACAGGAACTACGACGCCTTTTTCTTCTTTTTGCGCTTTAATGCGAGGTAAGGGGCGAGGTATTGGCCCGTGTAGCTCTCTTTTACACTGGCCACATGCTCGGGCGTGCCTTCAGCAACGATGCGTCCACCTTTGACGCCGCCCTCAGGACCCAGGTCAATGATCCAGTCGGCCGTCTTTATGACTTCAAGGTTGTGTTCGATGACGATTACCGTATTGCCTTGCTCAACCAGCGCATCTAACACTTCCAACAGCTTCCGCACATCGTCGAAATGCAGCCCCGTTGTTGGCTCATCAAGAATGTAGATGGTTTTGCCGGTAGCACGACGAGACAGTTCTTTTGCCAGCTTAACACGCTGTGCTTCTCCACCGGACAATGTTGTCGCCTGTTGACCCAGATGGATATATCCAAGACCCACCCGTTGCAGGGTGATCATCTTGTCGCGGATTGATGGGACAGCTTTAAAGAAGTCCACGGCTTCATCGACGGTAAGATCAAGTACTTCAGCAATAGATTTGCCGCGGAACTTTATCTCCAATGTTTCCCGGTTATAGCGGGCACCTTTGCAGACATCACACTCGACATAGACATCCGGCAGGAAGTGCATCTCGATCTTGATGACACCGTCACCTGAACAGGCTTCGCACCGTCCGCCTTTAACGTTGAACGAGAAACGGCCTGCTTTGTAACCGCGCGTCTTTGATTCAGGCAAGCTAGAGAACCAATCTCGTATCGGTGTGAAGGCACCTGTATACGTCGCCGGGTTCGAGCGAGGTGTGCGTCCGATTGGGCTTTGATCGATATCGACAACCTTGTCGATGAACTCGAGACCTTCGAGTTTGTCATGCGCACCAGGAATTTCGCGGGCATTCATGACGCGCCGGGCCAAAGCCTTATACATTGTCTCAATAATCAAGGACGACTTACCACCACCAGAAACACCGGTCACGCAGACCATGGTGCCCAAAGGTAGACTTACACTGACATTATCGAGGTTATTCGCCGTTGCGCCCGTCAACGTGAGCGCCTGGCTTTTCTTACCCGGACGACGCGTCGCAGGGATAGGAATAGTCTCTTTACCAGAGAGATAACGCCCGGTCAGGCTCTCTTCACAGGCGAGGATATCGGCGGGCGTACCTGCGGCGACGACATGGCCGCCATGGATACCAGCGCGAGGGCCCATATCAACAACGTAGTCGGCGGCACGGACGGCGTCTTCATCATGCTCAACAACAATCACGGTGTTGCCAATATCGCGGAGCCGCGCGAGTGTTTTGAGTAATCGCGCGTTATCCCGTTGATGCAGACCGATTGAAGGTTCGTCCAAAACATAGAGAACACCCGTCAGGCCAGACCCGATCTGTGATGCCAATCGAATACGCTGACTTTCGCCACCAGATAGCGTGCCTGAGGCGCGCGATAGTGAAAGATATTCAAGGCCAACGTTGCGAAGAAAATGCAAACGATCATTGATCTCACGCAAAATGCGTCGGGCGATCTCTATTTGTTTTTTCGTCAGCTTTTTCTCAAGGCCATCGAACCAGTCTGCGGCATCCTCAATAGACATATCACAGACATCAGAGATGTCGTGCTTGTCAATTTTAACAGCCAACGCTTCGGCCTTGAGGCGTTTGCCACCGCATGTTTCGCATGGTGCGACTGTTTGATAGCGCTGCAGTTCATCGCGAACCCAGTTGCTATCGGTTTCACGCCAACGTCGTTCCATATTAGGTACGACACCTTCGAACGGCTTGTTGATCTCGTAGCTTTTACTACCATCTTTGTAGTTCATTTTGACGCTCTCGGACCCAGATCCGAACAGCAAAACTTCGCGATGTTTCTTGGAAAGCTTGGACCATGGCTGATCCAGCTTGAAATCGTAGTGCTTGGCCAGACTTTCGAGTGTCTGGACATAGTACTTGGAACTCGAACCTGCCCACGGCGCTATGGCGCCCTTGGTCAGAGTTTTACTGTCATCGGGTACAACCAGCTCAGCATCAAAGAACATTTCTGTCCCCAGACCATCACATGACGAGCAGGCACCAAACGGGTTGTTAAACGAAAACAGCCGCGGCTCAATCTCGTCAATGGTGAAACCGGATATGGGGCAGGCGAACTTTGCAGAGAACACAGTACGACCTTCGGGGACATGATCCTTAATGCCGCCTTTTTTACCCTTGGAAGCTGTTTCAGGCTTGGCATCGACGTCATCGACAAAGGAAATGCCATCAGCCAGGCCCAATGCCGTTTCAAAGCTGTCAGCAAGACGAGGCTCAATGCCTTTTTTAACAACAAGTCGATCAACCACAATTTCTATATCGTGTTTATATTTTTTATCGAGATCAGGTGCGTCCTCAAGATCGAACATCTCGCCGTCAATACGAACACGCTGAAAACCGCGGCGGGCCTGGTCTTGAAGTTCTTTTTTATACTCACCTTTACGGCCACGGACGATTGGGGCCAAAAGTAACAGACGCGTACCTTCATCCATTGCCATAACCCGGTCTACCATTTGGCTGACGGTTTGTGCTTCAATGGGCAGGCCTGTTGCAGGCGAGTAGGGAGTCCCAACACGCGCGAACATAAGACGCATGTAGTCATAAATTTCTGTCACAGTACCCACTGTTGAGCGGGGGTTCCGGGACGTCGTCTTTTGTTCAATTGAAATTGCTGGAGAGAGCCCCTCAATCGCATCGACATCAGGCTTTTGCATTAACTCCAGGAACTGGCGCGCGTATGAAGACAAACTTTCAACATAACGGCGCTGTCCCTCAGCATAGATCGTGTCAAAGGCGAGGGATGACTTACCTGAGCCTGAAAGCCCCGTAATCACGGTGAGGCTGTGGCGCGGGAGGTCCACAGAAACATTTTGAAGATTGTGCTCTCGAGCACCTCGGACGCGAATTGTATCCATATTCAACCTGAATTTCTTTTTTTGAGCATGCGCTAAGTTGACCATGGATATATGGGATTATGTTGTCGGTAAAGAACCGTCATGTGAATATAATTATTTATTCGTATAAATAGAATTATTTTTATAATTCACGTTTAAGTGTACAAAAAATGCTCTGGTCCTTATATGACAGAGATAGTTGACGTTGACAGAAGCAGTTTCCTGCGGAGACTGCGCCCATGCACAAAGACAAATATTGAGGAGGCTCGCGATGAGCGAAGAGTTAGACGTGGAATTTGAAAAGGCAGACATTGTACTGTCTGACGCGCTTGTAGCCTTTCAGGACCAAGGCGTAAGCCAATATGTATATGGCATGGCGCTGCTTGAGATCGGCATTGCAGCCCTCGTGAAATTAGAAGAATCGGACGATACCATTTTGGACGTCTCAAAGGGCTTTATCGAAAAAGCGCGTGGTTTTCAGGATTCTGCATTTCCAATCCCACGGGAACAATAAACTAAGGAAATCGACTCCACTCGGCATGCGCCAGGCGTTATAGTGCAGTCAAATATCTACATCTTATGGGGGACCTATGGCAGGCTCGGTAAATAAAGTCATTCTCGTTGGTAATCTTGGTCGTGATCCGGAAATTCGGTTTACGCAATCAGGTCAGAAAATCGCGAACATGAGCATTGCAACGTCTGAGACATGGCGGGACAAGCAATCTGGTGAGCGACGTGAAAAAACCGAATGGCACCGGGTTGTTGTCTTTGATGAGCGTCTTGCGGACATCGTTGAGAAATACATTAAAAAAGGCTCCAAGGTTTATCTCGAAGGCGCACTTCAGACACGAAAGTGGACGGGTAATGATGGTATTGAAAAATATACCACCGAAGTTGTCCTGCAGCGCTTCTCGGGCGTTCTGACAATGCTTGATTCTACTGGCGGCAGCGGCGGTGGCTACGGCGGCGGTGATGGCGGAAATGATGGTGGCGGCGGTCCTTCTTGGGATGGTCCTGATAATGGCGGCAGTGGGAGTGGCGGCGGTGGCGGTCAATCCGGTGGTGGCGGTGCGCCAGGTGGTGATTTGGATGACGAGATTCCATTCTAAGGCCATAATTGATTGCTGATACCGCTCTAAAGCTTTTTAGGGCTTAAATACACATACGAGAACCACCGTTAGCATAAAACCTAACGGTGGGTATTTACCGCAAGTTTGATGCGCCTTTGTGAACGTTACTTACCGTGAGTTCCAATCCATGAACGATACACGCCGCAACGTCTTCCTTTTGGCCACGTGCCAAGGCTTGTCGATGAGCGGTGCATCCATGCTGTTGGCCGTGAGCGGCTTAGCCGGGTTAATGATGGCCCTAGATAAGACACTCGCGACGTTACCCATGGCTTTACAATTTGCAGCGACGATGGCGTCCACCATACCGGCATCACTCTTTATGGCGCGTGTTGGTCGTCGGCTTGGGTTCAGTATTGGCCAATCAATGGGTATTGTGGGCGGTGCATTGTCGGCTTATGCCGTCTACACGGGCTCATTTTCTTTGTTTTTAGTGGGTGCTGTCTTTTTAGGTATCCACAATGCGTTCTGGCAGTATTACCGGTTTGCTGCAGCAGATGTGTCGACCGAGGATTTCCGTACCCGTGCGATCTCGTACGTGATGGCAGGGGATTGTTCGCAGCATTCTGTGGTCCCCAACTTGCCAAGTATACCGAAGGCCTATGGGCGGTGACGTTTTCTGCGAGTTTTGCCGCGATTGCACTGCTGAGCGTCACGTCGCTATGCACATTGCAATTTATCCGTATTCCGAAGCCTGCGGCTATATCACTCAGCGAAGCAGGCCGCCCGATTATTGAAATCATGCGTACACCGATCTTTATCGTTGCGGTCATCTCGTCGACGATTGGGTATGGCATGATGAATATGCTTATGACGTCAACGCCGCTCGCGATGCAATTTTGTGGTTTTGATTTCAATTCATCTGCGACTGTCATCCAGTGGCATATCGTCGGCATGTTTGCGCCAAGCTTCTTCACGGGCAGCATCATCAAGAGATTTGGCGTGATAAATGTCATTGCGACGGGCGCTTTATTGCAAGCCGGAGCTATCGGGATTGCCTTGTCTGGCATTGATTTTTTAAACTTTTTTGCAGGCTTGATCGTGTTGGGGCTGGGTTGGAACTTCATGTTTATTGGCGGCACGACGCTGCTGACCGAAGCTTACGCACCTGAAGAGAAAGCCAAGGTCCAGGCTGCACATGACTTTATCGTCTTTGGCACCGTGGCTATGACGGCATTTGCGTCTGGTGTATTGCACGAAAAGCTAGGCTGGATTGCCGTTAATCTGATCGCCGCTGTGCCGGTCTCTCTAGCGTTTGTCGTCGCTATTTGTTACGGGACACAGGTCCGACGCCAACAATCCACCTGAGGCCTCAAAAAAACGGCCTCAGCGGTTGTTTCATGGGGGTGGAAATGGTACAAATATGGGTCTCTGCGGAGTCTTTCTACTGGACTTTTATGATGATCTCCAAGTAACTGATTATGAAGCGATTTTTATAAATTGACCCAACCGCCAGAAGTGCCGCCACCGGCGACTCCAAAAGATGATGTGACGCCAGTCTCAATTATCGACGAAATGCGCAACTCATACCTCGATTACGCGATGAGCGTTATCGTGTCCCGTGCGCTTCCCGATGTACGAGACGGTTTGAAGCCCGTTCATCGTCGTATCATTTATGCTATGAAGGAAAGCGGCTACGAGGCGGGGAAGCCTTACCGTAAATCTGCACGTATCGTCGGTGACGTGATGGGTAAATATCACCCGCACGGTGACCAGGCGATTTATGATGCAATGGTGCGTATGGCGCAGAGCTTCTCGATGCGTCTGCCGTTGATTGATGGTCAGGGTAACTTTGGCTCGATGGATGGCGACCGCGCAGCTGCGATGCGTTATACCGAGGCGCGCCTGCACCGTACCGCTCATGAACTCATTGAAGACTTCGATAAAGATACCGTCGATTTTCAGCCTAACTACGATGAAACCGTTGTTGAGCCTAAAGTGCTTCCAGCGGCATTCCCGAACCTTCTGGTGAACGGTGCTGGTGGTATCGCGGTGGGTATGGCGACGAATATTCCACCCCACAATTTGGGTGAAGTGATCGACGCCTGCTTTGCATATATCAAAAATCCCGACATTACGATCGACGAGATCATCGAAAACTACGTGCCAGGGCCAGATTTTCCAACCGGCGGCCTGATAATGGGCAAAAATGGCATCATGTCGGCGTATCGGACCGGACGGGGCTCTGTGCTCATGCGTGGTCGGACATCCGTCGAAGAAATGGCTAAGGGTCGTCAGGCAATCATCGTACACGAAGTGCCGTATCAGGTGAACAAGGCGCGAATGGTCGAAATCATCGCCGAAGGCGTCCGTGATAAGCGGATTGAAGGTGTTTCTGACCTGCGCGATGAATCAGATCGTCGTGGTGTCCGTGTGGTCATCGAAATCAAACGTGATGCCGAGCCGGAAATTGTTCTAAATCAGTTATTCCGCTATTCGCCGCTGCAAACGAGCTTTGGCGTGAACATGCTGGCCTTGCACGAGGGCCGTCCGCAGCAAATGAATCTTAAGCAGATTATCGCTGCATTCGTTGCGTTCCGTGAAGAAGTTATCCGTCGCCGGACGATCTTTGAACTCAACAAGGCTCGCGAACGTGCGCACGTCTTGGCAGGTCTCGCGGTGGCTGTGGCCAATATTGATGACGTCATTGCCATGATCCGTAACGCGCCTGATCCAGCGACTGCACGTGCACAACTAATGGAGAAGGATTGGCCTGCTGAAGATGTGGCGCCGATGATTGCCTTATTGGACGAGCCGGGACGCGATGTTGTTGATGGCGTTTACAACCTTTCTGAAGAGCAGGCGCGGGCCATTCTTGAACTTCGCTTGCATCGCCTGACTGGCCTTGAACGCGATAAGATCGGTAATGACCTCCGTGAGATCAGTGAGCATATTGCTGAGTATCTCGAAATTCTGCGCTCTCGTGAAAAGCTTTTGGGCATCTTGGTCGATGAAATGCAAATCGTGCGCGATAAATTCGCCAATGATCGTCGAACGACCCTCGAAGAAGATGCCTATGAACACGACATCGAAGATCTCATCCAACGCGAAGACATGGTCGTTACCGTGACCAATGCGGGTTATATCAAGCGCGTACCTGTATCGACTTACCGTGCGCAGCGTCGCGGCGGCAAGGGTCGTGCTGGCATGGCCACCCGTGATGAGGATTTTGTCAGTCAGGTCTATGTTGCGAATACGCACCAGCCTGTGTTGTTCTTCTCGTCGACCGGTTTGGTTTACAAGATGAAGGTTTATAAGCTGCCTATCGGCACGCCACAGGCGCGTGGAAAGGCGTTGATCAATCTTCTACCCCTTGACCCCGGCGAGACTATTACAACGACTATGGCGCTGCCTGAGGACGAGGCAACATGGCAAGAATTGTTCGTCATGTTCGCAACGGCTGCGGGTAACGTGCGTCGTAATAGACTTTCCGACTTCACCAATGTGATGTCGAACGGCAAGATTGCTATGAAGTTGAACGAGGGCGATGCACTTGTCTGTGTCCGCACCTGTAGCGAGACCGACGACGTCGCGCTGTCGACAAAAGATGGCAAATGCATTCGTTTCTCAGTTAATGATGTTCGGGTGTTCTCAGGCCGAACATCGGTTGGTGTGCGTGGTATTAGTCTTAAAAAGGACGATGAAGTGATCGCGATGTCGATCTTGCATCACATCGAAGTCGATACAGAAACACGCGATGCCTACTTGCAGGCTGAACATGCTTCAAGACGCTTGAACAGCTCTGATTATACGGATCGCCCTGATGACAAGGCGCGTGACGAAGAGTTGGCCGCACGTATGAGTGAGCCTGCGTTTGCCGAATTACACGAGAACGAACAGTTTATCCTGACGGTAACGCGTGATGGATACGGCAAGCGTTCCTCAGCTTACGAGTACCGGATTTCTGGTCGTGGCGGGCAGGGGATTACGGCGATTTCACTCGATCGTGGCGACGGTGAAAGCACAGCTCAGGTTGTTGCGTCGTTCGCTGTTATCGATCTGGATCAGGTGATCATGGTGACTGATGGCGGGCAGATTATCCGCACCTCGGTCAATCAGGTCTCAATCGTTGGGCGGAGCGCGCGTGGTGTGCGTCTATTCAACGTTGCCAAGGATGAAGATGTTGTTTCTGTTTCGCGTATTCGTGAAGCTATCGACGATGAAGATGGCGACGAAGATGATTTAGAAGCAGGTGCTGACGGTGCAGAGAACACAGACGCTAAAGGTACTGTATCAGATGATGCTGCACCCGTGACTGAGGCCGCCCCGGAAGAGGACAGCGGATCATGACCTCGCCCAGGATCGGTGTGTATCCGGGGACGTTTGATCCAGTCACTAACGGCCATATGGATATCATTGAGCGGGCTGCTCAGGTGGTGGACGAGCTGGTTGTGGGCGTGGCTATCAATATCGGTAAGGGGCCGTTGTTCGATTTAGATGAACGGGTTGATTTGTTGGCGACTGAAATTGCCAAGTTTGATCCCGACACAGCATCGTGCATCAAAATCGTCCCGTTTGATAACCTGCTCGTAGACTTTGTAAATGGTCTGGGTGCCACCGTTATTATCCGTGGTTTACGTGCGGTGTCTGATTTTGAGTACGAATTCCAAATGGCTTCGATGAATGCCCGCCTTGATGACAATATCGAAACAGTGTTTTTAATGGCATCTGAGCGTAACCAGTTTATCTCGTCACGGTTTGTGAAAGAAATTGGCCGACTCGGCGGCGATATCGGGCATTTCGTTTCACAGAACGTAAAATCACGTCTAATTTCACGTTTTGCAGAGCTAGATTCAAAGGAATAACGGCAAGAAATCGCTTTAGGTGTAAAAATCTATGGGTTTATGCAAATCCAGCGTTGACCATCGGCGAGTGTCTCCGTAATGTCCCGGCGTTCCTAGGAAATATCGTTGTTGTCGACATGGACTTCGGAAACAAAGAAGACTCGATTGCATTGCAATCACATTGAGCGCGCTTAGCTCAGTTGGTAGAGCACCTGACTTTTAATCAGGTTGTCACAGGTTCGACCCCTGTAGCGCGTACCAATTTAAACCCCGCAGCCAGTAATGGCTTGCGGGGTTTTTGGTTTCTGGAGATAATAATTTTTAACGCTGATAAACCATCAACAATTAAAGAAAAGCTGGAATAATTTATGTTCTCTCATTTCGCCTAGATTTTTTCGTGTTAGCGCACGAGTATGGCGCATGAAATAAAGGGAGTATCTACATTGGCTACAATCACAGAAATTGATTTTTTCGTTCTATCAGCGCACGCCGAGACGCGGCCGCATTGGGTGAGCCTTTTTAAAGTGCCAAATGCGAATGAACTTCTTGTTCGTGTGAAGTCGAGTGATGGAGTGGAAGGGTTTGGTCTTGGCACCAGCTACACGGATATTTCCCCGATCTCGAAGGTCATTAAGGATGGCCTGGCAGACCAAATTATCGGCATGGACCCGCTTGCCCCTGAACAGGTGTATCAAAAGCTTTTTGGGCTAACGTCGAGCCGTTATGCCGCCGAGTATAACTGGAGCCGTGAAGCCTTAATCCGAATTTCGTCTGCGGTTGACCTTGCGTGCTGGGACATTGTCGGCAAAACCGCAGGCATGCCTCTTTATCGCTTGTTTGGTGGGCATCGCAATAAGGTGCCTTGCTACGTCACATGCGCTTATTACCGGGATGGTAAGGACAATGTGGAACTGCGTGATGAAATTCAAATGCTTGTTGATCAAGGCCATCGAGGTTTCAAAGGAAAAATTGGCGGGTTGAGCTTAAAGGAAGACATTGCGCGTATGGGAATTGTTCGTGATGTTATTGGTCCTGATTGCGATCTGATGGTTGATGTGAATCGGGCATGGGACCTGAAAACAGCAATCGAAGGTGCGCGACTTCTCGAGGATCTTAATCCGGCATGGCTCGAAGAGCCTGTTAAATGGGTTGATGATCGACGTGACTTGAAACTTTTATCGCAACGCACGCAGATTCCTCTATCCGGTGGAGAAAGCGAAATTACGAGCTATGGGTGCCGGTCGATGCTTGAAGAACAAGCCATCCAAATCCTGCAATTTGATTGCACTATGTTTGGCGGCTTTACCGAAGGCCGGAAACTCGCGGCATTATGCGAGCTCAATCATGTGGATGTGGCCCCGCATCATGACTGCTTTATTCATGCACCACTTGTTGCGTCTACACCGGCGGGACGTATCGTTGAGTCCTTTACTGATCCTGAGCGTGACCCGCTTCAGGCTGAGCTCTACGAAAATCCTCCACATATGGCAGATGGCTGGCTTACTCTTAATGAGGATCCGGGCATTGGTTTGACGCTCTCTGAGGCAGCGGTCGAGAAGTTTGGAACTAAGATAATCTAGGTTGATGATGCAATCCGTGGCTTAAGGGTGAGATTTACGCATGGCCACGGGGGAGAGCCCGCACAGATTTACTTGAGTAACAATTCGTGACAAATTTCTATTAGCACTATAGCAAGCGCCTTATTATTCTTGTGAAATCCTGCACGTTTGAAAGTCTACAAGTGTCTTTTCCTTCTACTGACCCCATGATGAATGTTGCCGTTCGTGACGAAGACACGGACTCTTTGTAGTCTCTTCCCCTAGCTATTTTACCTTTAGGGTCGGTAACGCTGCGCGGTTTGTTGATGGTGAAAAATATTCACTGCGAGAGCGTCGTAAAGATGTTTCGCGATACCCGTGCAGGCTCAGGACATGCACATCCGGCTCAATTGAAGCAGACGATCCATGAGATTTCCCGAACGGACATGGATATCATTACCAAGGTTGGGAAGCTCCACAGTTTCGATGCCTAATGTCTGCGCATTTCCCTTCGTGATTTGGGGATTGTTGTTAACGACACCAAACACTTGAAGCTGTCTAAAAGTATGCAAGCGGACCTAGACAAGTATGTGCAACCTTTTACGGCCCGTCTGACACGATCGATTTTTGGCGATGAATCCAGTGAGGCTGCCAATACGGATGTTGGTCAATTGCTCAAGAATGCAGACCCGGCTAAGGCGCTTGATAACCTCAAACTTATTGCACAGAAAATTCAAATTGATTTAAACAAAGTCCCGCTTTTCCTTAAGGACTATGGCGATATTTATTTATCGATTGCCTATTATCGTAACATCCTCGACCAGCTTGAACCGAAGATTGAAAACTTCATTATGGCTATGGACATCATCACAAAGCATCAACAGCTCAAAACAAATGCGGATGTTGTTGCGACGGCGAAGCGCATGACATCTCGGGTTGAGAAAATGCAGGAAGTTCTGCGAGGGCGTTTCCAGTTATTTACACAAAGCACCAATGAAATGTGGAACGACATGAGCGCAGACAAGTTCGCAGATTTTAAAAAAATGGTTGAAGATAATCACGGTGCTATCGGCGGTATCTTGTGCAAACTCGATAATAAAATGGGTGCCTGGCATCAAAAGTTTCCATCGAGGGATGCTGCGGGCCCAAACCGATGTGCGGATTTTCTAATGGCGGACATTCGCCAGGGGTTTTAAGTCTCGGGCATCAGCAGATCATCTAAACACACGTTACTGTTTTTCAGGGAGGGACGGGGAGGAAACGCTGGTTTGTTGAGCGAAGTTTCCGTATCAGGTCCAGGAAAAGACTTTCAAAGAAGCGCGCTTTAAATTCAGTGTCCGTATTAAGTTTGTTCTTAAGGACATCGCCTGGAATCACGTGGATTTCAGTATGACCGTCAGCAATCAGATTAGCACTCGCACCTTTTTTATCCATCAGCGACATTTCGCCAATGACTTCACCAGGACCCAAAGGGCCTGCAAATTCAGCTGACATTTCATCCAGATACGTTCTTGTGACTCGCAAATTGCCGGATTTTATAAGCAGTAACGACGTGACAACTTGACCCCTAGAAATGAAGGCTTCTCCTGTCTTGTAGGATGTCGTTTGGCCGTTAGATACCAGCCATTGGCGCTCATCATCTGTGAGGTTTGGGAATGTACCGATGAGATTCATATCTTGTTCTTTAGCAGCGAGCGCCGTGAATACCTGTTTGCGTATCGTCACAGCTCTATGATAGTCCGTAGGCATGGGAAAAACCAAGTGCCTAACTGTAATCCTTTTTTCACTACTTGCTTTGGCAGGGTGTAGCACTGTCGTTGAGACTGAAGAGGGTATTTCCATCGAGCACTCATCAAAGAATAATTTGCTTATTCAATCACGCGCAGACGAGCATTGTTCAAAATACAACAAATCCGCAGTGCAAGTTCAGCGAAGCGCAATTTCCAATGAGTTCATTTTTGGAACTGTTGTCTCTACGTTTCAGTGTCGTGAAAAATTATAAAGATTAAGGCGGGTGTCTTGTTAATGGACAACACTGTCGTTTGGACGTTCGTCTGAAAGTAACTCTTCGACAGCTTTTGCTACTCGAAGCCAGACATCGCGACCTTTTTCGTCTCCAGCATCACTCAATTGATCTGCCTTGATGAATGCGCCTGCAGGGGCAAGCTCGCCATATTCGGCAATCATCAGCGTTGCTGTACGGTATACTTCAGGAGATAAATTCATATTACACCTCGTGGCCGGAAGGGCTTTTTATCACGTCAGTCACAGTGACACCAAGTCGACCATCGACAACGATGACTTCACCTTTGGCAATGAGTTGATTGTTGGCATGGAGTTCGATGTCTTCCCCAACGGAACGTTCGAGTTCAACAACAGCACCACGACCAAGCTTTAGAATTTGGCTAATAGGCATCTCTGCAGTCCCGAGGACTGCGGAAACCTCAAGCTTAACATCGAGGACAGCTTCCATCTCGCTCCGGGAGCCATCGCTTTTTACGCCAAATTCTCGTTCATCTGCCATGATGTTATCCTATTGAGGTTTGGTTAACGGATTATGAACGTTACCGCTTAAGAATCTAAATCTAGTATTTTTCGTGTTGGGTGACATCTGCAAAGCATGAATTTAGCGAATAATTAAATACCACCACCCTGATCGATTGAACCGGTGAGTTTACGTACTCGCTGGCGGAGTTTAAGCAGTTCCGGTTCCGCGAATCCTTCGCTTTCGAGCTTTTGAACGGTGCTCATAAGATAATCCCGGTTAAGCCCACTGACGCCTTGCGCCTTCATAATCACTTCTGCGGACTGAATGAGGCCAAGATCTCCTGCATATTGACCATGCTCAGGATCTGCGACAAACGTGTAGGCGGGCACTGTTAAGCAATTAATATTGATATTCAGAATTATAGGTTTGTATGCATAGCCTATAAGTTCTCTTTCGTGAAGATATTCAATGACTTCTGTATGGTTTTTAATATCAATTCTAAATGCAATGCCATCGCAAAACCCACCACTATCTAAGCCAAGGACAAGGCCCGGTATCGCTGACGTGCCACGGTGATGATGGGAGAAAATACAAGGGGCACGATGGTAACCATTCAGGCGGGCTGTACTTTGTTGGAGGAATTTAAAACCTGGCCGCCACATTAACGATCCATAGCCAAACACCCATTCAATATCAGTATTGGTGTCAGGTGCAGATAAGATTGACGTGTTAGACTGTGAGAACAGTTTGAATTACCTCAATAAAGAACGATTTCTGCGTGTTTTTGTTTGGTCATGATAGGGGCGTATACCGTAAACTCAAACCTAATCAAAAAGTCTGGTAACTCACGGATTTTAATTAAAATTTTAACCAAAGTGATGGCTATCACAGTATGAATTGACCGGGGTCGCCATAAACAATAAATGCGGCAAAGAATCTGTCGTATTTTAAGAAACTTTTTTGGNATTCAGCCTGTGACGTTTACGGATGAATGCAGAGCCTTTAGGGGGCTCAAGAATGAATGTAATTACACCCGACTCCGGTAAGGGTCTCTATCCAGTAATTCGAATAGCGACGAACAACTCGTACTCACCGCGGAACCAGGACAAGATATTGTTCTGATCGAACCGTGGTTTTTACGTGCGGATTTTGATCGTGCCGGTCCTGACCTTGTCATCAAAAGTCCTGACGGTGAAAACGTTGTCATTCGTGATTACTTTAATCAGCCAGACGCGCCAGACATCCGGACCCCAGACGGTATTGATCTAAAAGGTGATACGGCTACTATTCTTGCGGGTCCTCGTACCGATTTGCAAATAGCTCAATCCCAGGGGGCTGCTCAAGTCGAACCGATTGGTACCGTTGAAACCATTGAAGGTAGCGTCGAAGTTACGCGTGCTGATGATTCTAAAGTAACTCTCCGTGCGGGCGATGCTGTTTTCCAAGGCGATGTGATCGAAACAGGTGAGGGCGGTGCGGTCGGTATTGTCTTTGCGGACGAGAGTGCGTTCACGCTTGGTGAAGATGGTCGTATGGTCCTGGACGAAATGATCTATGATCCGGGCGCTCAAGAAGGTGAAGCCGCGATTTTATTGCTGCAGGGTGTATTTACGTTTGTATCCGGTCAGATTGCCAAAACCGGCGTAGACGCCATTGTTATCGAGACACCAACAGCGACCATTGGTATTCGTGGTACGGCGGGTGGTGGTTCTGTAAACGGTATTGGTCAGATGACCATCGCGATTGCGAACGAGCGTGGGCAGATTGTCGGTGAGGTCACGATCTCTAAGGACGCAGGATCGCAAACGATACCTATTCGGTGTCCATGCTGATAATACCGTCAGACTTTTGATGTCATCGGACCAAAGCGGTGAAGTCAGTGTCACAAGCACCTTAAGTGGGATTGATATATGCCCTAGCTTTCTGCGCGGCATGACAATAATTGGAAACTTTGCTGTGGCGTGTATCTCCAAGGCGCGGGAAGGGCATAGTTTCGGCGATCTCAAGTTGACCGAAAACCTGACTGCTGTTGTTTCAGATGCACGATGTGGTGTCGTCGTCATCGACCTGACATCAGTAAATATTCTGCACTGGTTACGTTTCGAAGGTGTTGTCGAAGAATTGTTTGGCGTGACGGCAATGTTGGGCGTCTTACAGCCTCGCGCTGTTGGTTTTAAAAGCGACGAAATCGCCCGAACTGTTAGTTTACCGCCTACGGCAACTTAACCGCCTGCTGCCAATATCTCTTCAACAAACATCAAACGGTCTTGACCCCATAAAGTGTGTTCACCAATGATGTAGAACGGTGCGCCCATGACATTAAGTGAGATTGCTTCATATGTGTTGGCTTGCCACTGCTGCTCAATCTTGGGGCTGTGAGCAGCATCAGCTAAGGCCTGACCGTTTAGCCCACATGAATTGGCGATATCAATAGCAGTATCCGTATTTGCGATATTACGTTCTTCAATCCATACGGCACGCATAATAGCGTGACCAAACTCTCCAACGTCTACGCCGTCATTCTGCGCACCAATCATCATGCCCGCTGCAAGCTTGTCTGAGGCAGGGAAGAACTTGGGTTCCAGGTTGATATCTATGCCGCGATACTTACGCCACCTTTTTAATTCTTGCATGCGAAGTGCTTTTCGCGCGTCGGATCTTTTTACCAAAGGCAGGCCGCCCGTCACGTTAAAAACTGCCCCAAGGTTCACAGGCACGTGTCGAATCGAGGCGCTATTGTCCGCTACAATTTTGCGGAAGGCTTCATCACCCAAAAATGTCCACGGCGAAACCAGTGTGAAATAATAGTCAACTTGCGGCACTTAAATTCTCCAAAATGTTACTGAGTATCAGGTTTAGATTATTTCAACATATGATCAAGGTATCTGATGTTGCTTGAATGTCACGTTATGGGATTTATCAGAGTTTTTGTGTAGATATAAGGACGGAAACCATTGACAGGAAAATAGAGGTTTAACAACATTGACACATAAAGATCATATTAATGATTTTTGCGCGAAGATAGGAGCATAGACGTTGAAATTGGTAGCAGTTTAAAGGGGTTCGTACATGGAACGTACGCCACATAATGGGGACCACGTATTCGAGGTATCCATCTTCAACAAGGAAGTGCGCTCTCTTGTTAAAGAAAATATGAGCCATGATTTTTTTGATGACCATTGGGCTGATGAGCAAGTGCGTGATGTACTTGCTGAAACAGCAGATGAAGCCCGTAAGGTTGTTCAGAAAAGATTCCCATCTGATGACGGATTTGTTATTTCTTCAGTGAAACCACTCGCACTCGCTTAATTGCGTTCGGAGTGAACTGAAAATAACGTTTTAGTCTTTAGGTGTTTTCGCTGCTTCTTGATCACGCAGATCTTTCCGCATGATCTTGCCTGTTGACGTGAGTGGCAGATCTTCAATGAATTCAATAACGCGAGGATATTCATGTGGACTTAATCGTGTCCGCACAAATGTTCGTATATCATCTTCTAATTCTTTTGTGCCATTTTCGCCCGGTATTAACTTGATAAAGACTTTGATGATTTCAGTACGAAGTTTGTCTGGTACGCCAATTGCTGCTGCAAGCGATACGGCAGGGTGCTTTGTCAGGCAGTCCTCAATTTCTCCTGGCCCAATACGATAACCGGACGAGGTGATAACATCATCATCGCGGCCAACGAACCAGAAGTATCCATCTTCATCAATTTGGCCCTGGTCGCCCGTTAAAAGCCATTCACCGATATATTTATCTGTTGTCGCCTGTGGATTGTTCCAATATTCCAGCATTATGACCGGATCAGGAGCGCGTACGGCGATTTGACCAACTGTATTGGCTGGTACTTCATGGCCGTCCTGATTAATAACGGCGACATAATGTCCCGGAATGGGACGCCCCATCGAGCCTGGCTTAATGGGCATAATCTTTTGACAGTTTGCGACAACCAGATTGCATTCGGTTTGGCCATAAAACTCGTTGAGCGTGACGCCAAATGATTTGCGTCCCCAATCGAGAAGCTCGGCCCCCATTGGTTCTCCAGCACAGGCAATTGTACGAAGATTGACCCCGTATGATGGAATGTCTGGGATCGCCCACATCAATTTAAGCGCAGTTGGAGGCATAAACGTATTTCGGACTTTGTATTTAGCCATCAACTCGAGAGCATGTTTAGGGTCATACTTCGGTGCACGGTGAGCCAATACAGGCACGCCGTGGAACCATGCGCCCATCAAGCAGTTCATCAGGCCGCCAATCCATGCCCAGTCGGCCGGCGTCCACATCAGGTCATCTGTCTGAGGTAAGAAGTCATGAAAGAACTCAACGGCAGGCATATGCCCTAATAACGAGCGATGACCTTGTAGGGCACCTTTCGGGTTTCCGGTCGTCCCGGATGTGTAAACGATATATGCGGGGTCTGTGGCGGCAGTATCCAGGATTTCAAAGTGATCCGATGCTTGCTCAAGCCCACGCCAAAGATCAACCGTTCCATCACTCCCCTCGCCATCAATCACAACGATCAATTTTAATTCTGGGAGTTGATCTCGAATGGCTTCAATTTTGGTTAAATGAATACTTTCAGTGATGATGACCTTGGCACCACTGTCATTGAGTCTGAATGATAATGCTTCTTCACCAAATAGAGAGAATAGGGGGATTGAGACAGCGCCTATTTTCCAGGCAGCGACGTGGCTTATTGCGGCTTCAACGCATTGAGACAATAAGATACCGATACGCTCGCCGCGATTAATGCCATGCGATTTCAGAAAATTTGCCATCTTATTTGAAAGACCCGCAAGCTCAGCCCAATTGTAATCGCGCTGTGTCCCATCTGGATGCGCAACAATGAGGCCGATTTTATCTGGTATTATCTCAGCATGTCGGTCGCACACCTGGTACGCCATATTAACGCGTGCAGGAATGTCCCATTGGTACGCATCTCTAACAGCTTGGTATTCATTCAATTCTTTAAGAACACGCATACGCAAACCCCTAAGAAGTCATTGTGAGCATATCATATAGATAGCGAGAGGATAGGTTACTTGGCAGGATTGCCAAGGGGTGCGAACTCTTTATTGATCTCTATATTACCTTCGAAGACGAGGTAATTCCGCATACCCTCCAGCAAAACACCGTCGTATCCTTGTGCAATCAATCCAAACAAAAATGATTGCGGATTCCCAAAGATGACATCTTGCCATCCAAGGTCCCAATATTCGACGAAATATTGATCAGGGTCGCCTGGATATGGAGCAGCAATCCATTTTGGATTTCCCTCAGCCCAAGTCGATTGCCAATAATAACGATAGCTCGCCGCAGTTGCAATATCCATGCGCGCAAAGACTAATCTTCGAGCACCAAGCTTTTTGTACTTCAGTGTTTCAACTGCAGTTTTGGTTAAAGGGGCTCGTCCTGAAAATGGATCAACGATGACCATGTCAAAATTGTTATCATGAACTTCTAAAGCAAACTGATCTTGGCGACCAAAGGCTGCTGGATCGCTCAGGTAAATAAAATTCTTCACGTCTTTTAGTGCAAGAATGTTATTAGGATTTTCTGCATTTGGTCGCTTTGGGTATGGCGGGATCTCTGTGAGATCTGGCGTCGCACGGTGTGCAACAGATGCGACGATACCTTTATCCATCGCGAATTTATATACGTTATCGATAGCTTGAGTTGCTGTCGCGTATTCCATCGACAGAACATTTAGTCCTGATTGTTTGGCGCGCTCAATTCGTTCCAGGATTGCAGCTTGAGTCTCAGCTGGCGGTGCCTTGCCAATCATTTGATATCCAGCGAATACACCATCAAACATGACGCCATCTATTGAACGAATAAAGGTGCGAGCTGGTGAGATGACTTTTTCATCTTGAACGTCACGTTTGATAATCAATTCGCCAGCGTCGCGCGCAACAATTGCGAACTCTCGTTTTTGTGCACGCGCATAATCAGCAATACGCTGAATAAAACTCCGCATTTCTTCTCGGTGATCGATGAGGGCTTTGCCAATACCCGATGGAGCCGCAGTCGTTGGCTGCTGTGCATTCAGGAGTTGAGGCAATATGAGAACTGCGCTCAAAGTCAGAACGCCCATAACAGCCTGCAAGGTACGGCGCTTCAGTAATTCTGATATGTAAATTGGCGGCATAATCTTTCCGATCTTTTGCCGTCAGATTATATCAGACAGGCAGCATTTGTGCGACATCTTCAGCAATTGCTAATGAGGATGTCAGGCCAGGGGATTCTATGCCGTATAGGTTAACCAGACCTTTAACCCCGTGCTTATCCTGACCTTGAATCATGAAGTCAGTAGCATGTGAGCCCTTTGGATGGATCTTGGGGCGCACGCCCGCGTAGCCTGGTTGTAATGCACCATCGGGTAGGGATGGCCAGTACTTGCGAATGGATTCGTAGAACTTTTCTCCGCGGTTAGGATCGACCGTGTAATCGACACTATCAATCCATTCAACATCAGGGCCAAATTTAACCTGCCCACCCAAATCAATTGTGACATGCACACCTAACCCACCAAGAGGGTCGGGCATTGGATAGATCAGACGCGTAAACGGAGGCTTGCCGCCGCCCAGTGTAAAATAGACACCCCGAGCAAAAAACTGTCCTGGAATCGTATCTGCTGGAATACCGGTAATAGATCTTGAAATAGGTTGGGCATATAAACCGGTCGCATTGACGAGATGATCACAGATTATTTCCATTGGTGAATCGCCACCGACACGAAGAATGATCCCGTCTTTTGTTACTTTGCCGCTTTCGACCGGCGCATTGAAGGCGACCATTGCGCCATGCTCCTCGGCATCACCTTGATAGGCGAGCATCAAGCCGTGGCTATCAACAAGGCCTGTAGAAGGTGATAATAATGCGCCTGTGCAGGTGACATTTGGTTCCATCTCGCGGACTTCATCCGCACTTACATATGTCAGGTCATTTACGTGATTGATCTCGGCTTGTCGGCGAATGCTTTCCAATTGTTCAAGTTGTGCAGCATCTGTCGCGACGATGAGTTTCCCACAGCGCTTATGATTGACTCCGTGGCTTTCACAAAAGTCGTACATCATGTTGCGACCCTTTAAGCAGAGCCGAGCTTTGTTGCTATCTTTCGCGTAATAGATTCCGGCGTGAATAACTTCAGAATTTCTAGAACTTGTTTCCGTGCCAATGATATCAGCACGTTCGAGAACAATAACATCGTGTCCAGCGATCGCGAGTGCACGTGCACATGCCAAACCAACCACCCCTGCGCCAATGACGACGCAACCAACTCGATCAACCATGGAGACCTCTCTAAGAAAATAGACGTGGAAGTTTGCTGCCCTAATCGATTTCGGTCAAGTCGGACGAGAGTCTTCGATTGCAAGTTCATGAACGTGAATGACTTTACCCATTACTTTATCAATAGCCACAGCCAATTCAATTTGGTCTATGGGTTTAGGGACGACAGCATCAAAACCCAGCTTAAGATACTTTTGAACATGTTCTGTTGTGACATCAGCGGTCAAAGCTATGCAGGGTATCTTGGCAATCTCAGGTGCGAGTTTCTTAATGCTACGTAACGCATCCATCCCATCCATCATTGGCATCCGAATATCTAAGACGATCAGATCAAATCTATGCTCAGTAACGGCTTCGATAGCTTCGACACCATTCTCAGTTATAAAGGCAGTATGCCCTAGAGATTAGAAAATCCGTTCAACAATCATTTGATTTATATTGTTGTCCTCAGCAACAAGAACGCGGAGCGGCTCTGCACTTCTTGCAATAACTTTCTTTGTCTTTGGTGCCGTGTCGACGTGTTGTTGAGCTTCGGTATCTGGCAGTTAAAACCAAAAGCAGGTGCCTCTTTCCTTACGGCTTCTGATACCCATTTCACCATGCATCAATTCAACCAAACTTTTTGAAATAGATAATCCGAGGCCCGTGCCGCCATATGTTCTTGAGGTCGACGAATCCTGTTGACGGAAACGTTCAAATAATGACGCTTGAAGGACTGTTGAAATGCCAATGCCTGTATCTTGAACTTCATATTTCAGGAGACCTTTATGGCCTCGACTGATGCTAAGCGTTATACCGCCTTCAATTGTGAATTTAATAGCATTGCCGACAAGGTTTATGAGAATCTGCCGAAGGCGGTTTGGATCGCCATACAAAGATGTCGGAACATCATCAGCCACTTCGACACTGAACCATAAATCTTTCTCGCGTGCCCGCGTCATTAGCGTCGCACGGGTTTGTTCTATAACAGCATTAAGGTCGTAATCAATATTGTCGATTTCCAGTTTGCCAGCTTCAATCTTAGATTGATCAAGCACATAATTGAGAATGCCCAAAAGGGCCAAAATAGAGTTACGAGCCGTGTTGACGATTTTAACCTGATCGGCTTTGAGTTCAGTTTCAACAAGCGCGTCGAGCATGCCTAAAACGCCGGTCATTGGCGTACGAATTTCATGACTCATATTTGCCAGGAATTCTGATTTGCTTTCGCTCGCCGCTTCAGCACGTTCCTGCGCTTCTTTTAGTTCTGTAATATCAAACCTAAATCCAACGATCCCACCGTCGCGTGTGCGTCGCTCGGATATTCTCAGCCGTTTCCCGCTTGATAGTTTTTGTTCGATATTGGCATTGCCACTTTGGTGCAGTTCCATACGTTCGCGAATCCATTCTTCTTCACGTCCTTTTGCGTGTTCAAATTCACCGGCCTCGACACCTTCTCGCAGTAACTCTTCGAAAGTAGCACCTCCACGAAAGCTTCTTCCTGATTTGGGGTAACGTTCGCGATATTGATCGTTACAAATGAGCATTTTGTCTTGGTAATCATAATAGACAAAGCCGCCATCAATTGCGTCAATCGCGCTGAGAAGGCGGTCTCTTGCTGCATCTGCATCATCTCGTGCCGTGCCCAGAGCCTCGGCGATATCCTTAAAATGAGTGACTTCAGTGGCAATACTCGCTGTTTTTCCGTCCGTTAATTTTTGATCTGTAACGTTGAAAACGCGTCCATCCGTTCGGGTAACTTCAAAAGGCACGGTTGGGTTTTTATGGATTTCCATACGATGCGTAATTCAGGCGTCTTCGTTGCCAATCGCATCGGGAAATAGACCGTTTGCAAAATCTTCACGAATATATTTTTCGAACGGCAAGCCGGGCTTCAGAAACGTCTCTACACCTTCATGCAGAGAGTGAGATGCTAAATTCCCAATGATAAAGCGATCTTTGGCATCCCATAGAGCAATCGCTTCATTCAGTTGATCAAAAATTGCCTTGAAGCTATCGGTCGTACTCGACAGTTCAATCTCGCGGGATACATCACGGCCTACGCCACGATAACCAACGAATTCACCGTCCTCGCCAAAGAAGGGCTCGCCGGTTGTCGACAGCCAGAGGCCGCCGTTTGGCCCCATGCCTTTGAAGGTGAAGTCTTGAAAGGGGGTATGCGCATCCAGGGTGTTGAGGTGTTTTTTCCAAACATCGTCGACAATACGGTCTGAATAAAGCTCCTGGCGTGACTTGCCGAGATGCCAATCCGCTTTTTCACCTGTGATAGCTTCGACGTTCTGGCTTATGTATACAAAACGGTGCTGGGAATCAGTCTCCCAAAACCAGCCGCCCATCATTCTTGCAAAATGCTCAAATTGTTCATTCATATCAGTGCATTGTCCATTTAGTAACCGTGAGGGTCAAGCGAAGCACCGTTTATTGCTCACTCAAATGTGACATATCGCGATTTGTGCCAGTTGGCTGTTCAATCTAATTAGATATGATGAAACATTTTCTTTTTATGATTTTGCTGATGGGTGCTCTGTTTAGTGGCGTTCCTCCTTTGTGGGCAGATGCGCCACATCCATCTTGGGCACGTGAATTCCCAAAAACAGACTTTTCTAATACAACGATTGATTACGCAGATATTTTATCTGGCGGCCCGCCGCGAGACGGGATCCCCGCGATCAACGATCCAAAATTCGTAAAAATTGCCGATATCCAGGATTTAACGGATACGGACCCTGTTATTGGTATTGTTGTGAATGATATCGCAAAAGCATACCCACTCCGCATATTGATCTGGCATGAGATCGTTAATGATACGATTGGTGGCGTACCTGTTGCGGTGACGTATTGCCCTTTATGTAATTCAGCAATCGTATTCGACCGACGCGTTGAGGGCCGCATTCTAACTTTTGTTACGACGGGGCGGCTTCGGAAATCTGATCTCGTTATATATGACCGGGAAACTGAGACGTGGTGGCAACAGTTCTTAGGCGAGGGGATTGTTGGTGATTTGACTGGAACACGACACAAAGCGCTTCCTGCACGCTTAGAATCGTATGCAAACTTTAAGAAACGTGCTCCGGACGGGCAAGTTCTTGTACCGAACGGACGTTTCCATAGAAACTACGGTCAAAACCCCTATGTGCACTGCGATATGCAAAACGCTCCATATTCTCTATTCGAGGGGGATCTACCGGATTATATCAATCCTATGGCACGCGTTGTTGTTGTCGAAGACAAGGCGTGGTGTCTGGAACTCATTCGAGACAAAGGCTCGTTGACGGACGGCCCTGTGACATTGAATTGGTCTGGAGGGCAAAACTCGGCACTCCATACGTCCGAGATCTCTGAAGGTCGTGATGTCGGTAATGTCACCGTAACCAAGGGCGGTCAAGATGCCGTTTATGATGTGACGTTTGCTTTTGTGTATAATGCATTTTTGCCCGGATAAGCGTATTTGGACTGAATAATCCATCTTTATTGTCAGTGACTTGCGGGCCTAGAAAGGTCGGAGTACATTTCTCAGATGGCACCTTTAGATCAACAAAACACATGGCTGCGTTCTGTATGCCCTCATGACTGTCCTTCTACCTGCGCACTTGAGGTTGAAGCTTTATCGAATGACCGTATCGGCAAGGTTCGTGGAAACGCGCTGAATGATTACACTGACGGTGTTATCTGCGCCAAAGTCGCTGCATATCGTGAACGTGTTCATCACCCGGATCGATTGTCGACACCGTTGCGTCGTGTCGGACCAAAGGGAGAAGGCCGTTTTGAGCTGATAAGCTGGGACGAGGCACTCGACATTGTTGCTGCTGAATTCAAGAAAGCAGAACAAAAATATGGACCAGAAACTGTATGGCCTTACCACTTTGCAGGTACCATGGGACTGGTTCAGCGTGATATTATTCACGGCTTTCGCCATGCCCTTGGCTATTCCCGAGAAGACGAGACAATTTGCGTCGCGACGGCTTCTGCTGGTTGGTTAGCAGGTCATGGTAAAATCTGGGGTACAGATCCACGCGAGATGGCGGCCTCGGATATGATTGTCATATGGGGCGGCAATCCTGTTTCAACACAGGTCAACGTCATGGCCCATGCAGCCAAAGCAAGAAAGCAGCGTGGCACCAAGATTTACGTTATTGATCCATATAGAACATCAAGCGCACAACAAGCTGACGTACATTTATGTATTCGCCCAGGCACTGATGGTGCTCTTGCTTGCGCCGTGATGCATGTGATGTTCCGTGATGGATATGCCAATCGGGCGTACATGGAAAAGTACACTGATTTGCCTGCGGAACTCGAAGAACATCTTAAATCGAAAACGCCAACTTGGGCGTCCGAGATCACGGGTATCAGTGTTGATTATATTGAATCATTTGCACGTGCATATGGTGAGGCGGAGCGGGCGTTTATTCGAGTTGGTTATGGCTTCACCCGTTCGCGTAATGGGGCCGTCAATATGCATGCGGTCACGTGCTTACCAGCTGTTGGTGGAAAATGGCTCGTCGAAGGTGGCGGCGCGATGCACTCAAATCGTAATTTGTTTGGCGTCGATCAATCTCTGGTTCGTGCGCTCGATACTTTAAATACATCCAAACGCGCATTGGATATGTCACGGATTGGCCGTATTCTGATGGGTGAGGAAGAGAGCTTGCTTGGTGGGCCGCCTGTCACTGCGATGATTGTGCAGAACATCAATCCTGCTGAAGTCGCACCAGAGACAAACTTAGTTCTAGAAGGGCTCGCCCGCGACGATTTATTCCTTTGTGTGCACGAGCAGTTCATGACGGCGACTGCTGAGTACGCTGACATTGTTTTGCCTGCAACGACCTTCCTTGAGCATGACGATCTATATCAAGGCGGCGGGCATTTATACCTTCAAGTCGCAAAGCACATTATTGAACCTATTGGCGAAGCACGCTCAAACGTTGATGTGTTGTCTGCGCTTGCGCAACGGCTTGGATCTGATCACGAGGTATTTAAGCAAGGTGCGTGGGGACTGATTGACCGCTCGTTGCGTGATACGGGGTACCCGGGTGCTGAAGATATTCATAGTAAGGGCTGGCACGATTGTTCGCGACCTTTTGAGGATGCGCATTTCATCAATGGATTTGCGACACCAAGTGGGAAATTTATGTTCAAGCCAGATTGGGCATCAATCGGCACTGCTTTCGAAACAATACCTGAGCTACCAGATCATATGAATGTTATTGATGTGGTGACCGATGATAAGCCTTACAGGTTGGTTGCGGCTCCAGCACGCAGGTTCCTCAACACATCATTTACTGAGACCCCATCGTCGCAAAAGAAAGAAGGGCGACCAACAGCTCTCATCCATCCAGAGACAATGAGCTTATTGGGATTAAGCGATGATGACGAGGTCGTGCTTGGTAATGATTTGGGTGAGGTGACGGTTCATGCAAAAACGTTTGATGGTCTGTTACCTGAAACTGTTGTTGTTGAGGGTATTTGGCCGAATAAACATTTTAAAAATGGACGCGGCATTAACGTATTGATAAGTGCTGATAGGGCATACCCAAATGGTGGCGCCGTGTTTCATGATACGGCTGTTTGGTTGCGCAATGCGTAATTTTTTGGTGCAGACTTAGAATTTGAGGTTATCCGTGAGTGCATCAGGTGCGCACATCATTGTCATAGGCAACGAAAAAGGTGGTAGTGGGAAATCGACAACGTCGATGCACGTTGCCGTTGCTCTCATGATGAAAGGCTATCGTGTTGCCACTATTGACGTTGATGGACGTCAAGGAACGTTGAGTCGTTACATAGCTAATCGCGAAATCTTTAATAAAAAAATGGGACGAGATTATCCCGTCCCTGAGCATTACCGTATTAAGGGGCATGCTGCGGACGGTGTCACAAATGCTGAACTGGCAGAAGAATCAGAACGTCTTCGATTGGTTATAGAAGGCACGGGGCTATCTCATGATATCGTCGTGATCGATACCCCGGGCGCCGCCAACAAGCTTTCATTCCTAGCACATACATATGCAGATACTCTGGTCACGCCGATGAACGACAGCTTTGTTGATCTTGATAGTTTGGCGCATATGGATGGACATGATCTGAATATAAAGGGACCTAGTCATTATTCTGAAGCGATCTGGGAAGCCAAAAAAGAAAAAGTGGCGCGCGATAGCGGGACCATCGATTGGATTGTGATGCGAAACCGTTTGTCGAACCTGGACGCGCACAATAAGCGTGAAGTGGAACAAGCTATTCGTGAGCTTTCAAAGAGACTAGGTTTCCGTGCACTTCCAGGGTTTTCTGAACGCGTTATTTTTCGTGAACTCTTTCTTGTCGGGTTAACAATTCTAGACCTGAAACAGGCCGCAGGCGGGGGTGCATTAAGTCGATCGCATGTGGCTGCAAGAGATGAAGTGTTTGCGATTATTGACGGCTTTAAGCTGCCTCCATTGCCTGCCGCTATATAAAGTAAGCTTGAGGTCTAGCTAGGCATGGCAATATACGGAAAAACGCTTATCTCAGAGTATATATCTGAGAAAAGGAACTTAAGTGGCAGACGATTTACCCGATAAAAGGGCACGCCCAAAAGACGTTGATGCATTCTTATCAAAGGTTGCTGCAACAACTAAGCGTGCGCGGACCAATGGTCAGCGCGGGCGTTTGATGTTTGCAATGGATGCGACGGCCAGCCGTCAGCCATCATGGGATACGGCTGCATCAATTCAGGGACAGATGTTTCAAGAAACGGCTGCACTGGGTGGGCTGGATATCCAGTTGACGTTTTATCGTGGTTTCGGCGAGTTCAAGGTTGGGCCCTGGACGACAAACGAGCGCGACCTTATGCGTTTGATGACGTCCGTATTCTGCCTTGCGGGCGAGACACAAATCTCAAAAGTTTTGCAGCATGCTGTAAATGAGGCCAAACGTGACCGATTGAATGCGATGGTTTTTGTCGGTGACTGCGTTGAAGAAGATGTTGATCATCTGGGCAAGATTGCAGGCGAGCTTGGCTTGTTAGGTGTGCCGGCATTTATCTTTCATGAAGGACATGATCCAGTGGCGAAATTCGCATTTCAGCAAATTGCGACGTTATCAGGTGGTGCATGTATGAGCTTTGATCATTCAAGTGCCTCTGTATTGCGCGAATTGCTGGCAGCTGTTGCGGTATATGCTGCCGGTGGTAGGGCCGCATTGGTAGACAGAGCGAAACGTGAAGGTGGAACCGTGTTGATGTTGACTAATCAGATGAACGGTAATGGCTCATGATCTATCTTATTCTTGGGGTCGGATTGCTGGCAGTACTTCTTTTAGCGGGCAAATGGTTTGTGAATGCCGAACCAAAGAAGATGGTCCATTCACTCAAATGGGTCGCTTACGGTGCTGGTGGAATCATTTTATTATTTGTCGTGTTTAGCGGCAAATTTATGATGTTGATCTGGTTGTTGCCGGTATTGCTGCCTTGGCTCATGCGTGCCCTAGCAGCTGCTCGTAGCGCAAAGAACTTTTCTCGTATGGAATCCGGTGGCTCTCACGGGATGGGCAGCGAAGTCTCAAGTGAGTTTCTTGAGATGTACCTGGATCATGACACTGGGAATATGGATGGTGTGATTCGAAAAGGACTTCACAACGGCAAGAACCTGAGGACATTATCGTTCGAAGAACTGGTCGACCTCTATGAAACGTATGCTGTTCAGGATGTCGAATCAGCTCGTCTCTTAGCAGCCTATCTGGATAGAACACACTCAGAATGGCGTGATAGCGCAGAGAACGCATCTCATCAAAATGAAGATACGCAGCAGAATCGGTCAAGTGGCTCGATGGATTGTGCCGAAGCCTATAGGGTGCTGGGATTAGATGATGATGCTGACGAAGCTGCGATCAAAGCTGCGCATCACAGACTTATTGCCAGTTTACACCCTGACCGTGGCGGTTCTGCTTATTTAGCGTCAAAAATCAACGAAGCACGTGACGTCTTATTAAAATCCTAACTTAGGTATTCTACCCTTATTTTTGCGCTGCTTGCCCGAACGCCTTGGGTATGGCAGAAAATCGGTGATTTTAAGCGTCTTAAGGGGATGAATTTATGCGCGTCGCAATGATCGGAACAGGCTATGTCGGCCTTGTTTCTGGAGCATGTTTCTCAGAATTTGGACATAATGTAATTTGTGTCGATAAAGATGACGCTAAGATTGCTGGTCTTCATAAGGGGCAAATGCCGATTTATGAGCCAGGCCTTGAAGATCTTGTTGCGAATAACGTAAAGGCCGAGCGCCTTAATTTTACGACAGATTTAACTGCTGCTCTAAAAGGTGTGAGTGCTGTTTTTATCGCAGTGGGCACGCCGAGCCGTCGCGGTGACGGGCATGCTGATCTTAGTTATGTTTACGCTGCAGCCGAGGAAATTGCGCATGCAATGGACGGTTATACAGTCGTTGTAACCAAATCAACGGTTCCTGTTGGTACAGGTCGGGAAGTTGAGCGAATTATTCGTGAAGCATGTCCTGATGCGGAATTTGATGTCGTCTCAAACCCAGAGTTTTTGCGTGAAGGGTCGGCCATTAGTGATTTCATGCGCCCGGACCGGGTGGTTATTGGTACGGCTTCTGAGCGTGCGCGCGATGCCATGCGTGACCTTTATCGTCCTCTATTTCTTATTGAAACCCCCATTGTGTTCACATCGCGCCAGTCTTCCGAGCTGATCAAATATGCTGCGAATACATTTTTGGCAGCGAAAATCAGCTTCATCAATGAAATCGCTGACCTGTGCGAAGTTGTTGATGCTGATGTCCATGACGTTGCAAAGGGTATTGGTCTTGATGGACGTATTGGCAAAAAATTCCTGCACGCCGGACCTGGTTATGGTGGATCATGCTTTCCTAAGGATACACGCGCACTTGTTTCGACTGCCCGTGATGCTGGCAGTCCCTTAACAATCATTGAAACGGTTGTTGCTGTGAACGAGTCGCGAAAAAAGAAAATGGCTGTTCGGGTCGCGAATGCGATTGGTGGTGATTTGAAGGGTAAAAAGATCGCTGTTCTTGGTCTCACATTCAAACCGAATACTGATGATATGCGCGAGAGCCCAAGCCTTGATATCGTGCCAGCTATTCAAGAATTAGGTGCGGACGTTTTTGCTTACGATCCAGAAGGCATGAAAGAGGCTAAGCATATGCTGCCGGATGTTAACTGGTGCGAGAATGCTTATGATACAATGAATGACGCGGATGCCTTGGTCATCATCACTGAATGGAATGAATTCCGTGCGCTTGATCTTGATCGCGTAAAGTCATTGATGCGCAATCCTGTCATGGTTGACCTGCGGAATATATACGAATCAGGCGAGATGGCTGAGAACGGATTCCAGTACCATAGTATCGGTCGTCCACAACGTGAAGTGAGCTCTTCGTAAACATGCAATATGCTACACGTCCACTGAGCCCTTCAATTCTTAGGGCATACGATATTCGCGGCGTGGTTCCTAATGAACTGAGTGAAGATGATCTTTATGTAATCGGCCGTGCGTTCGCAGCGGAGATGCATGCTTTGGGCGGTAAACGTGCTGCAGTAGGGTATGATGGACGACTATCCTCACCTGGGCTCGAGCAGGCACTTGTTGATGGACTTGTCGCTTCTGGTATTGAGGTGTTCCGTTCAGGTCTTGGTCCGTCACCGATGCTGTATTTCGCCACGCATATCCTTGAAGCCGATGCAGGCTTAATGATTACAGGTTCGCACAACCCTCCAGAATTTAATGGTCTTAAAATGACTTTGGGCGGGGATGCTTTTTTCGACAAAGATATCTTACGTTTAGGGCGGCGTGTTGATGCTAAAGACTTTGTCGATGGAGAAGGGCGTTTGGAACACGTCGACGTGTTCGATAGATATGTTGAACGTCTATTTAAAGATTTAACAGGCACAAAAACGCTTAAAGTTGCCTGGGACCCGGGTAATGGCGCGGCGGGTGCCGTCACAGATGCTTTGGTTGCAAAACTTCCTGGCGAACATTTCGTTATTAATTCAGAAATTGATGGCACGTTTCCAGCGCATCATCCCGATCCCACAGTTGAAGCAAACCTTGATCAATTAAAAGAACTCGTTGCGCGAGAGAAATGTGATCTTGGTATTGGTTTCGACGGAGATGGCGACCGCATCGGTATTATTGACCAACACGGACGTGTGATGTGGGGCGATCAGTTGCTCGCATTGTTGGCACGTGAAGTGCTGGCTGATGAGCCAGGTGCGAATATCCTGTGTGATGTGAAGGCTAGTCGCGTGTTCTTTGACGAGATCCGCCGTTTAGGTGGCAAACCCGTCATGTGGAAAGCCGGGCATTCTCATATTAAATCAAAGATGGTTGAGCTTAACTCACCACTAGCAGGTGAAATGAGCGCACACATATTCTTTAAGCATCGCTATTACGGGTATGATGACGCGCTTTATTCGGCCATCAGGTTATTGTCTGTTCTCGCTTCAGCTGATGAAACGTTAGCGGATATACTGGATGCAATGCCAAGCATGCATAACACGCCTGAAATTAGATTTGATTGCCCTGATGATCGAAAGTTTATTGCCGTTGATGAGATCGCATCTCGTGCGCGTGCGATGAAGGATGTAACGATTTTCGATATGGATGGTGTGCGGGCTGAAACAGCTGACGGTTGGTGGCTGCTCCGTGCATCCAATACCCAGCCCATGTTGGTTGTAAGGTGCGAGTCAGACACTGAAGCAGGGTTAGAGCGCTTATTAGATGAAGTGCGTTCTCAGCTTCGCGAAAGCGATATCGACGCCTCTGCGATCTAGTCTCTCGCCTTAGAGCTTGCGAACCAGAAATCGGTTTCGTAACCTAAAGTATGTGGAATTACTTCTTTATGGGCACCCTTATGGATGCAGATGTTGCAGACCAGATACTTGATCGGCCATTATCTAGTTTCGCACCCGCCCCAGCAACGCTAGCTGGTTACAAACGCGTCTACGTCGCGGATGCAACATACCCTGGCATTGTCCTAGACCCTGAAAACTCAGTTGACGGTATTCTCGTCAGAGATGTCACGGCAGATGAAGTTGATCAATTGAATGCTTTTGAAGGTCATGAGTACGATACTCATATCGTAATTGTAGATGTTGCAGATGGGGAGCAGATTGAAGCACGTGTATTTGTCCCTGCACAATCAATGACACTGACAAATAAACCTTGGTTCCTTGAAGAATGGCAGGGGACTGAGAAGCTGGAATTTCTAAATGGAATGGCGCGTGGCGAACTGGTTTAGTTCAGTCGAGACGCCAGTTCTGGCGAAGATGCAGTTCGCAACTCCATGCAATCCTTAAGCACACGGCACGTCCGATAAGCATCACGTTTTGAAATGCCAACGATACGAGCCCGGTGAAGGACTTTACCGCTGCGTTTATTCAGCTTCACAATCCGGATGTTGCCACCATTGAGATAGCGTGAAGCTTTGTCGATAGCTTTCTCAGCTGCATTTTGTGCCTGTGATACTTTTGCGAATGCGCCAACTTGAACACCCCATGTGTCATGTGACGGGGTTCTTCTGCTTGTAGTATTGATCGTTTTAGCTTTGCTAGAGGCCTTGGGTGTCGCCTTTGCAATCAAAGGCGCGCCCGTTTGATTAAATATACGAGCAAAGCCTTTATCTAAAAGCTTCGCCATATGACGGTTGCGTTGCTTGGATGACCGTCCGCCAAAAACAACACCAATAATCCGGCGTCCTTTACGCTTGGCTGAGGCGACAAGATTAAAGCCTGACGCACGAATATAACCCGTTTTAAAGCCATCGGCGCCTGGGTACGTCTTTAATAGTTTGTTATGGGTGCTGTACTTTACGCCGTTATATCGAAACGATTGAGTCGAAAAGTAGTGATAATACTTTGGGAAATCGCGGAGGAGGGCACGTGCAAGAATTGACATATCCTTTGCCGTCGACATTTGAGCCCGATGTGGCAACCCTGATGCATTGCGGAATGTCGTCTTGTACATGCCCAATGAGCGCGCCTTCGCTGTCATTTTGAGGGCAAAGTTACGTTCACGGCCACTGATGTTCTCAGCCACGGTAGTCGCAACATCGTTCGCTGACTTCGTTGCGAGTGCAAGAATAGCTTGTTTGACGGTAATTGTTGATCCAGCGCGCAGGCCCAACTTGGAAGCGGGTTGGCGTGCGGCACGTCGAGAGACCTTAAGTTTTGTGGACAGAGACCAGCGTTTTCTCTCAAGACCGTCAAAAATCATATACAGCGTCATCATTTTTGTAAGTGATGCCGGATAATTGCGAGTTTCTTCGTTCGTCGCGTGTAGAATCTCTCCCGTATCAGCGTCTATGACGAGGCTGGCATACTTTGCTTGTGCTGGCGTGCTAAGCACACCGGTAGACATGCACAAAAAGAATGTACAAAGGATGATGTTTTTCAGTATGTTACTGGCTGGTTTCATCGATTGCCCCCAGGCCGCACGCGGTATCATCCTCATCTCGCCTAAAATTCTTTGGTCGTTTCCAGCGTGCAAGATTGATTTTAAAGCCAATATTGCACTGCCGTCGACGATATTCTTTCGTCATATTAATCCTTTGGTACCCCATGGAGAGATAACAAGCGGTTAACATGTCTACTTTTGTCAATAATTTTGATGGTTTTTTGTAATTATTCATTTTTTGTCTCGCAATTGTGAAATAAACTTATTCAAACATGACGTATAAATTAAGCTACTGATTATAATCGATAATACTCACATTGTATTTTTGTGCACTGCACAATAAATAATTGACATGTTAAGCTACAGGGCTATATTAAGAATGAATGTTGCATTGCAGCAAAAATATATTATGTGGTTTTCCGTTTAGAAGGGACATGACGTCAAATCAACGGAAATCCAGCGATAGGAGTTATTATCATGGCGACGACTAAAAAAGCGGCTGCACTAAAATCAACAAAACCTGCGACTAAAGCTGCACCAGCACCAAAATTGACTAAACCTGCAGCTAAAGCATCACCTGCACCTGTAGCGCCGGTTGAAGCTGCTGTTAAAGTGAGCCAGGAAGCTGTTGAGACGATCGTAAAGACGAACACCGAAGTTGCAAAAAAGGGTGTTGAGAAGGCTGTTGCTATGGGTGAAGAGCAATTCGCAGCTGCCACAAAAGCTGGTGCCGAAGCTTACAAGGGCTATGAAGACGTTATTGCGTTCTCAAAAAGCAACATTGATGCCTTCGTTAAGTCGAATGAAATCTTCTCTAAAGGTTTTAAAGAGATCAATTCATCAATTATGCAATTGGCTCAAGCAAACCTCGAAGAGACTGTTGCTGTCACGCAGAAGCTCATGGGCTGTAAATCAGTGACTGAGATCGTTGAGATCCAGAGCACTGTTGCAAAATCGCAGTACGAGAAAGCTGTTGTCGAAAGCCGTAAGATTTCTGAGCAGACTGTAAAATTTGCTGAGAGCGCATCTAAGCCAATCGCTGAGCGCGTTATGGTTGCTGTAGACACACTATCAAAGCCACTCGCTGCCTAGTTTTTCCCATCCCCCCTTATTATTAGGAATTGGCAGTAGTACGAGCGCCCGATGGAAACCTCCCTCCGTCGGGCGTTCTTTTTTTGTGTTAAAATTATGCACATATCATGACGGTCTGCCCTTAAAATGCAGGCCGTTTTGCTTTGTATAAAAAAACTTTTCGTTTGGCCATTTGGGATGCCAGTATTGTGAACTAAATTAAGGTGTAAGACGTACACAGTTATGTAAGACTACACACTTTGGAAACTGATATTTGAGCAAGATGGCTGATAAGAACACACCACCTGACATTGATAACGATCATGAGACCGGCGTTGTCGTTAAACCGCGTAAAAAAACCAAGCGGCCAGCGATGTATAAAGTCCTCATGCTGAATGACGATTACACACCTATGGAGTTTGTGATCCAGGTTCTTGAGCAATTCTTTAGTAAATCAGCGCAAGATGCGACACAGATCATGTTGCACGTACACAAGCGCGGTGTCGGTGTTTGTGGTGTTTTCACTTACGAAGTTGCCGAGACCAAGGTTGCACAAACAATGGACTTAGCACGTCAACATCAACACCCCCTTCAATGCACAATTGAAAAAGACGGCGACGGGGACGACACATAAAGGCGGCTAATCCCGCCACTGGCCATCAGATGGCCCAAAAAGGTACGACCTGAAAGGACGACACGCATGTTATCACGCAATCTGGAACAGACTTTGCACCAGGCATTGGCTCTCGCCGCTGAGAGAAGCCATGAGTATGCAACTTTGGAGCATCTGCTTTTGTCTCTGACAGAAGACCAGGATTCAATTGCCGTTCTGCGCGCATGTGGCGTTGATCTTGAGCAACTTATCATGGACGTCACGAATTTTATTGATGGCGAGCTAGACGATATCCGCAACGAGCGTGTATCTGAACCGAAACCAACAGCTGGGTTTCAGCGTGTTGTTCAACGTGCTGTCATTCATGTGCAGTCGTCCGGACGCGAAGAAGTAACAGGTGCGAATGTTTTAGTGGCCTTGTTCTCTGAACGCGAATCCCACACTGTATTCTTTTTGCAAATGCATGAAATGTCGCGCCTCGATGCGGTGAACTACATCTCCCATGGTATTGCCAAAGTGCCTGGTTTCTCGGAAGACAGAACCGTTGAAGGCACGGATGAAGAAGCTGATGGTAAAAATGTTGTGCGTAAGGGATCCGAAGCCCTTGATGCGTATTGTGTGAACCTCAACGAGAAGGCCGCAGACGGGCGCATTGATCCACTTATTGGTCGCGAGAAAGAAGTCGACCGTACCATTCAAATTTTATGCCGCCGTAGCAAAAACAACCCTCTGTATGTTGGTGATCCGGGCGTTGGAAAAACGGCGATCGCTGAAGGTTTGGCGAAACGTATTGTTGAACGGGATGTGCCTGAAGTGTTGTTCGATACGATAATTTACTCATTGGACATGGGCTCTCTGTTGGCAGGGACTCGCTATCGTGGTGACTTTGAAGAACGCCTTAAGAACGTCATGGATGAACTTGAAAGCGCCGATAAGGCCGTGCTGTTTATTGATGAAATTCACACCGTGATCGGTGCCGGTGCGACTTCTGGCGGTTCCATGGATGCGTCAAATATTCTAAAGCCAGCCCTTCAAAATGGTGCGCTTCGTTGTATGGGCTCTACGACCTACAAAGAATATCGTGGTTATTTTGAAAAAGATCGTGCACTCGTGCGACGGTTCCAGAAAATTGATGTCCACGAGCCGTCAATTGATGACACCATTAAAATTCTTAAAGGCCTCAAGCCGTATTTCGAAGAGCATCATAATGTGAAATACACAGTCGACGCGATCAAGACGGCCGTCGAGTTATCATCACGCTATATCAATGACCGAAAGTTGCCCGATAAGGCGATTGATGTGATCGATGAAGTCGGCGCATCTCGGATGTTGCTGCCCGAGAACAAGAGAAAGAAAACAGTGTCGGCAAAAGATGTGGAAGCTGTCGTTGCGATGATTGCACGCATCCCGCCAAAGAGTATATCGACGGATGATCGCAAAGCCTTGAAGACGCTTGAGCGCGACTTGAAGACTGTTGTGTTTGGTCAAGACGATGCTATCAATCAATTATCCAGTGCCATTAAGCTTTCTCGTGCAGGTTTACGTGAACCACAAAAGCCGATTGGGTCATATCTGTTCTCTGGACCAACAGGTGTTGGTAAAACTGAAGTCGCACGTCAACTGGCGCTTACTTTAGGTGTTGAGCTTGTTCGCTTCGATATGTCTGAATATATGGAAAGACATTCGGTTTCTCGCCTGATCGGCGCGCCTCCGGGTTATGTTGGTTTCGATCAGGGCGGTTTGTTAACGGATGCGGTTGATCAAAACCCGCATGTTGTGTTGTTGCTAGACGAGATCGAAAAAGCACATCCTGATCTTTTCAATATTCTGCTCCAGGTTATGGATCACGGTAAGCTGACGGATAACAACGGCAAGAGCGTTGATTTCCGAAATGTGATTTTGATTATGACAACAAATGCCGGTGCTGCAGACATGGCGAGAGCTGCGATCGGATTTGAACGCGACGGACGTGTTGGCGAAGACAAAGAAGCCATCAACAAGATGTTCACGCCTGAATTCCGGAACCGCCTAGACTCAATCATTGGATTTGAATCTCTCGGACCAGAAGTTGTCGCCAAAGTTGTCGATAAGTTCATCATGGAACTTGAGGCGCAGTTGGATGATCGAAATGTTATGATCGAACTGACAGATGCTGCACGTTCTTGGTTGGCGATCAAAGGCTACGACAAACTATATGGCGCACGTCCTTTGGGCCGAGTTATTCAAGAGCACATTAAAAAAGCTCTTGCGGAAGAATTGCTGTTTGGCAAACTTGCCAAAGGTGGTCTTGTGATGGTCGACGTCGAAGACGGTAAAACTGTATTCACATATCCTGAGTCAGAAAACGACGATCCAAAAGACGATGACGGTAAGAAAAAGAAACCCGCCCTCGTCTAATGGAATGCCGCGGACCTGAGGTCTTTCCTCAGGTCTCAGCGGTGTAGGGTGGGGCCGGGAAGTATTCGATTCCTTTTTGGACGAAACGTGCAAAGTCGCTGCCGTAAATTTTGCCAATCAACCATAAGGACATGTCGATACCAGCGGAAACGCCGGAAGATGTTACTAGGTTGCCGTCACGTACATACCGCACACCTTCGATAACTTCGACACCACCTGCATTGCGCAAGACATCTATTGAACCCCAATGCGTTGTTGCGCGCTTACCTTTTAGAATACCTGCACGGTGAAACAGAAGTGCGCCCGTGCAAACACTTGTTACCCACGTACAGCCTGGTGAAACTTTTTTGATCCAATCAATTTCTGGGCCACCATCTTTAAATATCGGCCGGGTCCCTTGTCCGCCTGGAACAAGAATGACATCAAGCGGCGGATGATCATCGATTGTATAATCCGTCGTAATTTTAAGACCTTTTGCGCATGTGATTTCTTTGCCAGATGATCCTATCATGAAGACCTCCATATCTGATTGCTCTTGCTTTGCCGCCCATGACAAAACCTCCCACGGGCCGATTGCATCGAGTTCTTCCAAATTGTTAAAGGCGAGAATTCCAAATATCATTGTCATGAGAGTTTCCTTTTTTATGGGTAAATTTATTCGTTGAGAGAAGACGCAAACCGGCGTCGATAATCATCAGGGCTTATCCCTAGATCTTTTTGAAGTACACGGCGCATACGTTCGATGTCTCCAAAGCCACATTGTGCAGCGATAGATTTTATTTGAATGGGGCTTTCTTCAATCAGGCGTCGTGCAGCATCAAGCCGCGACTGATTGATAAAACGAGCAGGGGTTAAGCCTGTCGTTTTTTTGAATTTCCGATAGAACGTCCGAGGGCTCATCGACGACTTTTCAGCGAGTGCATCCACATCAATGTCTTTGCTTAAATTATCTAAAAGCTAAAGCTGTAAATCCCGAATATTGCCGGGAGGTGCCATTTGCGTGGCGAGCTGTGTCGAAAACTGTGCCTGCGAGCCTAGCCGTTTAGAGAACATCACCATATCTCTTGCGACCTCAAGGGCGATGTCTCGTCCAATGTCTTCCTCGATCAGTGCGAGCGCCAAGTCCATACCCGCTGTAACGCCGGCAGACGTGTAGACGTTTCCGTCTTTGATAAAGATCGGGTCGGCTTCAACTTTGATTTCTGGATAATCATGGGACAGTTGGTCACAATACGCCCAATGCGTTGCGGCGCGTCGCCCATCCAAGATTCCAGCCTCGGCCAATATAAATGCCCCAGTACAAACAGAGACAACCCGCCGTGTACGGCTCGCAATACGCTTAATTGATTTGATGGCTTTTGGATTACTAATGAACGAAGGCGTACCTTTACCGCCAGGGCAGATCAGTGTGTCTGCAGGGTGGATGCGGTCGCCGAGGATATAGTCCGCATACAACGAGACCCCTGCGGATGTTTTAACTTGGTTCGTTTCTGGTGCGATGAATTTAATATCATATGGGCGTTTTGTGTGCCCCGCTTTCATCGCAGCTTCGTTTGCAGATCCAAAGATGCTAGCAGCCCCGGTCGCGTCAACAATCTGGCACCGGTCAAAAACCAGAATATGAATACGTTGAGTGGTTGCTGTGTTTTCCATCTATCGACTATTGCGAAAAATATGGAATGGCACAATGACAATGAGTCCTCTTTTTGTGCCAAAACAAAGATCATCTTGATGTCAGTAGTTCTGCCGCCGACACTAGAGGTGTATTGAACTTGGAGATACCTATGGCCTTAGCGTTTCTCAACGGTATTCGGATTCTCGATCTTAGCCAGTTTCTGCCGGGACCATTCGCAACGCAGATGCTGAGCGATATGGGCGCAGACGTGGTAAAGGTAGAGCCACCAAAAGGTGACCCAATGCGCGGTCTTGATCCGATCACCAATGACCGTGGTGACAACCCGTATCATGCACTCGTCAACGCAGGTAAGCGCGTTGTTACGTTAGACTTGAAATCCCAGGTGGGCATCGATTCCTTTACCGATCTTGTGAAGTCCGCTGACGTGCTGATGGAAAGCTATCGGCCCGGTGTGATGGAGAGATTAGGTTTTGGGCAAGAAGTGTTACGTAAGATTAATCCACGACTTGTCCATTGTGCACTATCTGGATTTGGCCAGAACGGACCGATGAGATTGGTTGGTGGGCACGATATCAACTATGTTGCTGCATCTGGTCAGTTAGGTATGTCGGGGACTGTTGAAAAACCTCATATGGCATATCCCATGGTCGCTGATTATGCCGGCGCGATGCAATCGGTCTGTGCGATCCTTGGCGCACTTGTTGGACGCGGCCTAAGCGGACAGGGCGCCTATCTTGATGTTGCAATGAGCGACAGTGTCTTGGCATGGCAAAGTCAGGCGCTGACGGCAATGACACGTGGCCATACTTTAGGACGAGAACAGAACCTGCTCACAGGTGGCGCAGCATGCTACTGCGTATATGAAACTGCTGACAATCAATTCGTTTCACTCGGTGCATTAGAAGACGTGTTTTGGAAGAATTTCTGTGATGCCGTCGGGCGCCCAGAATTAATAGAACGCCAATCAGAACCTTTACCGCAAACTGGTTTGATTTCTGATGTAGCGGCAATCTTCAAAACAAAGACACGAGATGACTGGGATGATGTTTTTCGTGATGTCGATTGTTGTTACCACCCTGTTTTGCAAATTAATGAAGTAACAGGCCATCCACAAAACGCTACACGTCGTCTCATTCAGCCACAAGGTGGTCTAGAAGACGCACATGGGATATCAGTGTTATTGCCGTTCTGGACTAACGGTGAGCCGCCTACCACGCGTAGCCCAGTCGTAATGAGTTCTGTTGATGATATTTTTGTCAGCTGGAAAACCACATAGGTCTAAATATTTTTAAGGACAGTGGATTTCAGCTAACAGTCCAACACTAGAATAACCTCGAGATGCAACGGGGATACGACCGCGCCCTGCAATAATGACATAGTCCCGCGCGCTTTGACCATTACTTGCGATAATGCGTTCAAGGGCGACGGCACGACATTCGCTACACGTATTGACCAAGGCAACACCGCTATCTGCTGACCGTTCCATGTTCACACATTTAGGCTTTGAATTTGGTTGATTAAAACTCTCGAGTAAATCTTTCTGTCCGCCGGTCTGCCCTTTGCAGGGGCGCACGTTCGTAATACGTGAGCGACCGGGGCCTCGAAAGGGACCCGAAAATGTCGAACGAGCCTGAATGTTTAATTGGCGTCCTGTAGGTACCTGACTGCCGGGTCTTGATCGAGTAATGGTCGCGACCATACACACGTTGCAGGAATTGACATATGTTTCAATGTTTCCTTGGCGTTGAATGCGGACACATCTTTTGTCTGCGTTAGCGGTTTCAATGGAAACAGCAGTGATCATTAAAAACAATAAAAAAACGGCGCCAAGTCGTAACATGGTAAACACTCCAACCTTATAGTCTTATAAACTAAGGGTAAAAGGTTAACGGAGCGTAAGTCGATAAAATCTGTCGTGTCGTAAATTGATCCGTAAATATAAATACTGTGGGATTTTTGCCCAAGAAAGTCTGAGGGATTATGACAGTGAATGTGATCATCATCCTGACGATACTGGTCACCGGTCTCATACTCTGGTCACCGATGGTTCATAGAGTGAAGACATGGCGAGCCATGATGACGCCGCTCGCATCAATTATCGGTAGCGGCTTTCTTGTTCTTGGTCCCATTCTAGAGACGGCATACGGCAAGTATGCACCTATTGTTATGATCGCATTATGCCTTGGTGCATATTTTTATGGAGCAGCAATTCGATACAGCATAAATGATATTGAGTTTCGCGATCCGGGCAGATACTGGCTGATGGAAAAGTTGGAGGTAGCTGCATCATGGTCACTCGGCTTTGCTTATATTATTTCTGTTGCGTACTACCTTAATCTTTTTGGTTTTTTTGGTGTCAGCCTAACTACAGTCAACGATGCGATGCATTCAAAACTTCTGATGTCAGCCGTTTTTATTGTCATTCTATTTGTTGGTTGGACACGCGGGTTCAAAACTCTTGAGCACCTTGAATATATATCCGTCACGACGAAGCTGACAATTATTGCCGGACTGTTGATTGGCCTCGCCATTTATTTCTCAGACAAAGTTAGCCAGGGTAGTTTAATTTATAATCCTCCGATGCAGAGTGGATGGTCATCCATTGCACTTGCTTTTGGTCTTATCGTAACTGTCCAAGGGTTCGAAACCTCACGGTATTTGTCTGATGCGAACGATAGTCAAACGCGCATCCGTATCATGAAATTTGCGCAATAGGTCTCAAGCGCAATCTATATCGTGTATATTTGTCTGCTGGCTTACGTCTTCGAGAGAGGCATACTGAAACTCACGGAAACGGCCATTATCGATATCATGGGGATCGTCGCCCCAATTTTACCCTTACTGCTTGTTGCTGCTACCCTAGCCACACAATTTAGTGCCGCAATAGCTGATACGAGCGGGTGTGGTGGATTGCTCGGTGAATTGTCTCGAAACCGCATATCGGCGCGCATATCATACGGTCTCTTGACTGGTGTGGTCCTTGCTCTGACATGGTCGATAAATATCTTCGAGATCATCAACTATGCATCGAGAGCCTTTGCCGCCTACTATTTTTTGCAAGCATTGATCGTCACATTGAATGCATGGCGAGCGGGGGATCGATGGAGAAGTTGTGGCTTTATGATGATGGCTATCCTAGGCATCCTGATCGTTATCTTTGGTATGCCTGTTGAAGGATAAGGATAGGCTAACTTTTCCGGTAAGGTGAGTAGGCCAACTCAATATCGATGATATCTTGTTCGACTTGCGCGCGCTCTTGCTTCACGAAGTCCTCAACCGCATTTTCGAAGCCCGGGTCTCTAATATAATGCAGNCTATAGGTTGGCACGGGCAGATAACCCCGTTGAATTTTGTGCGNCCCTTGTGCACCGGCTTCAACCCGCGCCAAGCCGTGTTCAATTGCATACTCAATCGCCTGATAATAGCAGCACTCGAAATGTAGAAACTTGTGGGTCTCTAAAGATCCCCAGTTTCGACCATACAAACAATCGGCACCCTTAAGGTTGAGCGCGCCACCAACGGGTTTGTCGCCATCAAATGCCATGATCATAACAATGGCATCGGGGATACGTTTTCCAAGCAATGAGAAAAAATCCCGCTGTAAGTAATTTTGTCCCCATTTCTTATCGGTTGTGGCCAGGTAGAATTGATAAAACGCATCCCAGTAATCTTCAGACATCTCATGACCTGAGATTGCGCGAATATCTAATCCAAGTTCAGCGACCTGACGACGTTCCTTTTTGATCGCTTTTCGCTTTCTGGACATAAGGGTGCCAAGGAAATCATCAAAGGTTTGATATTCATGGTTATGCCAATGGAACTGTTGTCCAATGCGTTGCAGATACCCAAGGTCACCACCTAATTTCCATTCTTGTTCATTGCAAAATGTGATGTGTGCCGATGAGACTTTAAGTTGTTCGGCAACGCGGGTAATCCCGCTTAACAAAATACGTCTGAGTTCATCTTGTGACACCGCATCCAGATTGCAATCAATGAGGAGGCGTGGGCCCGGTACAGGCGAGAAGGGGGCAGCACACTGTAATTTGGGATAATACCGTCCACCTGCGCGCTCATAGGCGTCAGCCCAACCCCAATCAAAAACGTATTCGCCGTAGGAATGAGTTTTCAAATAGATCGGTGCGCACGCTTCAACACGGCCATCGGGGGCTTCGACGATAATATGTCGGGGAATCCAGCCCATCTCTTCATTAGCTGAACCCGAATCTTCCAACGCCGACAAAAATGCATGACTTACAAATGGATTGTCAGTCCCTGCACAGGCATCCCATTTTTCAGATGCCATGTCCGAGATCGACGAGATAACGCTTAAGACTCTGCTATTATCACCATCGGGCATTTAGGGAAAACTCCAGATCGTCGTCAGTCATCATGTTCTTCTTAGTGTATACGTCTGCAGCGTGATTGCAGATTATAATTGTGCGACCTTTACCCATCCAGTTCCATGGTGTTGCGGCGCACCCATATCTGGAAAGAATATCTCTGTGAGTATTTCAGCGCTTTCGACAATCCGTGGCCCGGGACGATTGAAAAAACTATTTCCATCAGTCGCATAGACATTGTCAGTTTTGACGGCCTTTATGGCCTGCCATTCTTGGGTTTGCATTAGGGTTTGTGCCTCTTGTGTGCTTCGTTCAAGTCCGAAACCACAAGGCATGAAGACAATGATATCAGGATTTGCAGCAATGAGCTTTTCAGGATCTAGCCATGGTGCGTGCAAGCCCGCTTGACCGAAGAGATCATGACCTCCGGCGATATCCACCAAGCTAGGCACCCAATTGCCCGCAGCCATCAACGGATCAGCCCATTCAATACAAGCAACGCTTGGCGTTTCTCGTTTTTCGGTCGCATGACAAATGGCCTCTAAGCGTTGCTGCATAGCTTGGGTAAGTTCTGCACCCTTTGCATGTACATTTAATGCGTCGGCAACCCGCTCAATATCTTTGTATACGTTCTCAATGTCTTCTGGGTTAAGAGATACAATCTGCGCATCGCTTTCCAAGAGATCGCAAACAGCGGCCTCAACATCCTTTAGGGCAACAGCGCACACTTCGCATTGATCTTGAGTGATAATCACATCCGGTTTCACAATACGAAGGGCATTATCTTCTACATGGTAGATCGATAGAGCGTTCTTGAGTGCATTTTTGACGGCTGTGTCAATCTCTAGGCTCGTGCCATCAGGCGATATGAGCGCCTTTGTACAAACAGGTAGAGATGCAAGATCGTTTGGGTAATCGCACTCATGCGAAAGGCCAACCAAGTTGTCCTGGAAGCCTAACGCACATACGATTTCAGTCGCTGCGGGAAGAAGTGATGCTATGCGAATGGGTTGCTCTGTGCTCAATTGAGCTCGAAGACGCCATCAATTTCAACGGAAACATTTCGCGGCAATGCGCCAGCAGATACAGCAAAGCGGGCATGTTTACCGCTATCACCAAAGACTTCGACCATCAGATCAGACGCGCCGTTAATGACTTCAGGTTGATCTGTGAATGTAGGAACAGAGTTCACAAAGCCGCCGAGTTTAACAACGCGCGAGACATTATCCAGATCTCCACCCGCAGCTACTTTGAGCTGTGCTAGCAGGTTAAGACCGCAAAGGCGTGCGGCTTGATATCCGTCATCAACGGTTAAACCATCACCGATACGACCCTGATGGATGATCTTTCCATTCAGAAGCGTGATCTGCCCGGAGATGAAAACCAATTTTCCGGTTACAACGAAGGGAATGTAGTTTGCGGCAGGGCTTGCAGCCTCTGGAAGTTCGATACCAAGCTCTTTAAGACGCGCTTCAATTTGATCAGCCATAAGATAAACCCTTTGTGTTGTGATCTAGATGATGAGGATGTGTATTATAGTTGAGAAATCAGTCGCGCCTAGAGGCGAATTGTATCGCCTTCTTTAGGTGCTGTGCAGATGACACTGCTCCCCAAAGCCTTAAGGGCTTCGTGCGCATCAGCCAATTTACCGTCGATATGATCGTCATCTTGGTCAGGATCATGATGGAACAGGTAAGGGTGTTTTACTTCAACTTTGTGTGCGAGTTCGCAGACCTTTGAGACACAAGAATGACCCCAGTTAACTTTGGTCTTATTTTCTTCGTCTGTGTACGTGGTGTCTGTAATCAACACATCGGAGCCACGAATGAAGTCTGTCATTGTTTTTTCGTAATAGGGATCAAAGAACTCACTATCATCAAGATAGAGTTCCTGGTCCGTGATATAGCAGATTGACCGGCCGTTATAATTTACACGGTACCCCAAAACGCGCCCCGGATGGGCCAAAAGCTTGGTTTGCACTTCGATACCGGACACATCATGTGTACCTTCTTCAAGGTTGCGGAAATACGTTCTGGCTGAGAATTCCGTCAGCGTGATGGGGAAGTATACCCCATCCATTTGCGCAGATATCAATTCCCGCATCGTAATGTCGCCTTGCTTGGCGCCAAGAATTTCGAATTCATTGCCTTGCATATAGAGCGGGGCAAAGAACGGGATTGCGTTGATATGATCCCAATGGGGATGCGAAATGAAAAGCTTTGCGTTGATACGTTTGCGCTTTTGCGCGACCAAGTGTGCACCTAAATCTTTAATACCCAAACCGCCATCAAAAATGAACAGTTGCTGGTTAGAGAATTCGAGTGTCACGCAAGAGGTGTTGCCACCGTAGCGGAGCGACCCTTCGCCAGTCTTCGATAAGGTGCCACGGACACCCCAAAACGTCATATCAATCTGGTCATCAATGATCTGGTGTAAACGGTCAGCAAATGTATCTGGATTGATCGGTTTGCGGATATAACCGTCCGCACCAAGCTCAAGTGTGCGACTCTCATCAGATGAATAAGCCTTAGCGCTGACGACGATAAAACGGGTATCTTTAAGGTTAGGGCTTTCGCGAACACCTTTGCAGAGCGCAAATCCGTCAACTTCAGGCATCATCAAATCGGAGATCACAACATCGGGGCGTGTGTCTTCTATGGCTTGCAGGGCTGTCTCGCTGTTCGATGTGGTTTGAACATCGAACCCGNCCTTGAGCAACACGGCTTCTAATAGTTTGAGGATGACCTCATCGTCATCGACGATGAAAACTCGGGTCTTGTTAGCCGTGGCATCCATGTAGCGCTATTCCAGTAATTACTTTCGCGACATTATAGGGCGCGTCTGCCTGTGTCGATAACTGATTCGTATTTAATATCAGATGGTTAATATGAAACCCGCAGTAAAAATGGGGCCATTTGGCCCCATTCTTGTACTCACTCCCCAAAAAATAGGGCGCGCACCGGATCAAATTACCGGAACGCGCCCCAAGTTTCCCAGGGAGGATCTCTAAATAAACTCAAGAGATCTTCCTCATGATTGGATGCTCATCATGAGCAGCCTGTTGTCCCGCCACACGTGTTGCACTTGAGACATGTTCCATTACGAACCAGTGTAAAGTTACCACATTCGCCACATGGATCACCCTCATAGCCCTTCATTCGGGCCTCGCGCACTTGTGTGAGCTTGGTGTCAGTCTTTTCCATTACTTCAGCGGAAACAGATACTGAGGTCGTGGTTTGTTCGGTTGTCACGCTTTGTGACTGGCCACCGCCGCCGTCCGTACCGGTCGCTTGTGCTGGCATTGCCTGAGCAGGGGCTTGCGCCGCAGTTTGCTCTTTCTTTGCCTTGGCACCATTGATGACCAGGAACTTGGTCCGAAGGAAGCCAGTGCTGGCGCCCGCAGGGAGTTCTGATGTCGGCAAATCGCCTTCATCATTGCCACCACCAATTGTGTCAGGGGCAAGATCACCTGGCTCAACGTGCGCCAGATCATTACGACCCATATAACTGACAGCCAATTCACGGAAGATGTAATCAAGGATGGACGTCGCCATTTTGATCGTTTCATTGCCGCGCACCATGCCTGATGGCTCAAAGCGGGTGAATGTGAACGCTTCGATGTACTCATCCAATGGCACGCCGTACTGGAGACCAATGGAAACAGCGATCGCGAAGTTATTCATCAGTGAGCGGAACGCTGCACCTTCTTTGTGCATATCAATGAAGATTTCACCAATACGTCCGTTCTCGTATTCACCTGTCCGCAAGTAAACCTTATGGCCACCAACAGTCGCTTTTTGAGTATAGCCTTTACGACGATCCGGGAGGCGTTGACGCTCAGTAATGAACCGCTCGATGATCCGCTCAGTGATTGCTTCTGCGCGTGCAATCATCGGTGCTTCAGCCAAGTCAGCTGCAACTTCATCAGCATCCTCGACATCTTCATCGATCAACGAAGCAGAAAGCGGCTGAGACAGCTTTGATCCATCACGATACAGCGCATTTGCCTTGAGGCAGAGACGCCATGATAGCAGGTAAGATTCCTTGCAATCCTCAACTGTTGCCAGGCTAGGCATGTTGATGGTTTTAGAAATCGCACCCGAGATAAACGGCTGAGCTGCTGCCATCATGTGAATGTGGCTATCGACTGAAAGTGCACGTTTACCAATACGACCACATGGGCTCGCACAATCAAACACAGCAAGATGTTCTGCTTTGAGGTGCGGCGCACCTTCAACAGTCATCGCACCACAAACATAAGTATTGGCAGTTTCAACTTCAGCTTTAGTGAAGCCGATCGCTGTCAGCATGTTGAAGTTCAAGTCATCAAGCGATACTTTATCGAGCTTCAATACATCTGTGCAGAATGCTTCGCCAAGTGACCACTTGTTGAAAGCGAACTTGATTTCAAATGCTTCGCCTAGGTTTTTCTCAATCTTGGCAAGTGCATCATCCGTAAAGCCCTTAGCTTTGAGCGTTTCGTGGTTGATACCAGGCGCATCTTTGAGTGAGCCATGGCCGACAGCATAATCGACAACTTCTTTGATTTGCGCTTTGTCGTAACCAAGGGTTGTCATCGCACTTGGAACCATCGAGTTGATGATTTTGAAATACCCACCACCAGCGAGCTTTTTGAACTTCACCAGTGCGAAGTCAGGCTCAATACCAGTGGTATCGCAATCCATGACCAGGCCAATCGTTCCTGTTGGTGCAATCACGGTTACCTGCGCGTTGCGATAACCATGCTTTTCACCAGCGGCCAATGCACGATCCCATGCTTCAGCAGCGGCTGCAGATAGCTCAGTATCTTTACATTCACTTGATTTGAACGGCACAGGGTTGATCGACAAGCCTTCGTAGCCATCGCTTTGGCCATGTGCGGCACGACGATGGTTGCGAATAACGCGAAGCATATGCTCTGCATTTGGCTCATAACCAGGGAATGCACCCAGGCTTTCGGCCATGGCGGCAGATGTTGCATAGGACTGTCCACACATTAGTGATGTGATCGCTGCGCAAATCGCACGGCCTTCATCACTATCGTAAGGAATGCCCGAAGCCATCAGGAAACCACCGATGTTTGCAAAACCGAGACCAAGGGTGCGGAAACGGTAGCTGAGCTTGGCGATCTCTTTTGATGGGAACTGTGCCATCAAAACTGAGATTTCCAGTGTGATGGTCCACAATGTGACTGCGTGTGTGAAACCAGCGACGTCGAACGTACCGTCTTCAAAACGGAAGTTCATCAGGTTCAATGACGCCAGGTTACAGGCAGTATCGTCCAGAAACATGTACTCTGAGCAAGGGTTGGATGCATTGATCCGACCAGAGGCAGGGCAAGTGTGCCATTCGTTAATCGTGGTGTCGAATTGGATACCAGGATCAGCACAAGCCCAAGCAGAGTAACCAATATCATCCCAAAGCTTAGCCGCGTGAATACGCTTCTGAACTTTGCCGTCCTTACGGCGGATCAAATCCCACTCACCGTTTGCTAGGACAGTTTCCAAGAACTTGTTCGTGACACGTACGGAGTTATTTGAGTTCTGACCAGCGACGGTGACGTATGCGTCTGAATCCCAGTCCGTGTTGTACTCTTTGAACTCAAGTGATGTGTAGCCCTGCTTTGCGAACTGAATAACGCGCTGCACATAGTTTTCAGGCAGCATCGATTTCCGTGCGCTTTTGATGGCTGATTTCAGACCTTCATTTTGCTTTGGGTCATACTTTGCGTCGCCTTCAATAGACTCGTCACAGCAAGCTTCCATAACTTCATTGAGATACTTGTTGGCAAGCTTTGAGCCAGCAACCAGTGCAGCAACCTTTTGCTCTTCAACAACTTTCCAGTTTACGAAGTTCTCAACATCAGGATGATCAACGTCGACAACAACCATCTTGGCTGCGCGACGTGTTGTACCACCTGACTTAATTGCGCCAGCTGCGCGGTCGCCAATCTTGAGGAAACTCATCAGACCAGATGACATGCCGCCACCAGAGAGGGGCTCACCGTCGCCACGAATGGCGGAGAAGTTCGATCCTGTACCGGAACCATATTTAAAGAGTCGTGCTTCACGAACCCAAAGGTCCATGATGCCACCTTCGTTGACCAGATCATCACTAACAGACTGGATAAAGCATGCGTGCGGCTGTGGGTGCTCGTAGGCAGATTGAGACGTGACAAGCTTGCCTGTCTCGAAATCAACATATGAGTGACCTTGTGCAGGACCATCAACGCCATACGCCCAGTGCAGGCCAGTGTTAAACCACTGTGGTGAGTTTGGCGCACCAGATTGGTTCGCCAGCATAAACCGCATTTCGTCGAAATAGACACGGGCGTCTTCTTCGCTATCGAAGTAGCCACCTTTCCAACCCCAATACGTCCATGTCCCAGCTAGACGATCAAATACCTGCTTTGCGCTTGTCTCACCGATCATACGCTCTTCTTCAGGTAGCTTCGCGAGCGCCTTCTCATCAGGCACCTTGCGCCATAGCCATGATGGAATAGAGCTTTCTTCGTATGCTTTAAGAGCTGCAGGGATGCCGGCTTTGCGGAAATATTTTTGCGCAAGGACATCGCTCGCAACTTGAGTGAAGCGCGAAGGCACTTCCATTTCCTCAAGTCGGAAAACAATAGATCCATCAGGATTCCTGATCTCACTTGTTGTCGTACGAAAATCTAAAGCGTCATAAGGCGATTGGCCTTCAGTTGTATAGTGTCGTGAGATACGCATCTTTCCCCCAAAAAAACAAATGACAAGGGTGGCCAAGTCAAAATTAAAAATGGACCTTTGACGGCCCCCTAAATTGCCCTACGGCAGCGAAAGTTCGCTGCGTGACGTTAAATTGTGTTAAAACACAAGATATCGTGTCTGCCCAGGTACAACAGACGACATTTAGCCATATCTAGTTTTTTGGTTCAACTAGATTTCGTGCTAAATCACAAAATAAACACAATATTTTGGGTTGACAGAAAATGGCCCGCAGATTTCTGGGGCTGACATCAGGCATGGTAACTACATAAAAAATAGTATCTATATTCATCATATTGCGCCAAAAAAAATTAACGATATAATCGTTTAATCTTTTGTAACCCGCAGGGAATAAGGCGCAACATCGTAAATGCCCGAAATTTGCTATTTTTGGCGTCAAAATATGACACATAGATTTTCGTTACGATTCGTTCGTATACCACGGCAGCTACTTAATCTAAGTGTTTTGTATAGGCGGTGAGTAACGTGCATTCGTGAGCTCTTGCAGCCGTTCAAGGTAAATGCGATATTAATGGCTGGCAGGATACATACTGCATAGTGGCAGAGCGATACGGCATTTAGGATTAACGGCGACATGACCATTGGCACTCTTTTATATACTTGGATGAACGGACGTCAGGTTGGTGTCGACGAGTTTGGTAATCGGTATTACGAATCTCGGAACGGTGCCAAACTTCATGACCGTCCTCGTCGTTGGACTTTGTTCAAAGGCGATGCCGAAGCATCTAAAGTGCCGCCTGAATGGCATGCATGGCTACATCATATGACACCAGAGCCACTAACTGATGACGCCGCAAAGGCGAAATCGTGGCAGAAGCCGCATGTTCCCAATATGACCGGTACGATTAATGCGTATCGGCCTAAAGGACATGATTTCAAAGGTGGTCAGCGCGCGCGTGCCACCGGTGATTATGAGGCGTGGTCTCCAGAATGAGGACTGAAACAAAGGAAATTGCCGTAGGTGCAATTGTCTTTTCAGTTTTTCTTGGCATCATGATTTTCATGTATAGCGGCCGAGAAAACATTTCTGATGCCAGCGAAGGCATACGCGTCTCAGCCAGTTTTAACCGTATTGATGGCCTCAGCGAAGGCGACCCTGTTTACCTGTCCGGTGTTCGCATCGGATCTGTTGAAAAAATGTGGCTAAACAAAGACTTCCGTGCAGTTGTTGCGTTTTGGCTTAAGGGTGGTATTGAGCTTCCCAGTGACAGTTCTGCTGCCATTCATACAGATGGTTTGTTTGGCTCGAAGTTCATCGTCCTTGAACCTGGCGCCGAAGAATCTTTATTAAAAAATGGAAGCCTGATCACGTTTACCCAAGACGCTGTTGTGGTCAGCGAGCTGCTTGATTTGATTGTTTCTGAAGGTAAAGCTAACCGCGCCAAAAATCAGTCGCAGTGATGGCTGATCTGATGCATCCACGAGGAGAAAATTGATGAGAAAAAATGCTGTAGAGACCATCCTGGGCGGTGTTGTTCTTATCGTTGCTGTGATTTTCCTGACATTCGCATTGAATACGGCGCAGGTAAAAGCGGTGGTTGGTTACAACGTTTCAGCAGCATTCTTAAAAGTGGGTGGACTGACAAACGGCAGTGACGTGCGGATCAATGGTATCAAAGTTGGTACCGTCAGTGATTTGCAACTCGACCCTCAAACCTTCGATGCGGTTGTGTCTATGTCTATTCGTGAGGACGTGGCAATTCCAACCGATAGTGTTGCTGGCATCGGAAGTTCAGGCATCATTGGTGGAAAGTTCGTCAGTATTCAGCCTGGCGGAGCGAAAGAAGATTTGCCGGATGGTGGTAAAATCACCAGAACAAAGGATTTTAAGTCTCTCGAAGATCAAGTTGGTGAAATCATCTTCCTGGCAACTGGCGGCTCTTAAGTTGGGTTTGGCTAAGCTGAAATTGGTATTTACGTGATCAGATCAAGTTTTGCAGCATTAGGTGCCTGTCTGTTTGTGGCAGTATTCGCAGGACCAGCATTTGCTGATCCACATGGCACAGCTGTTCTTCAAACCCTGGATAAGGTCACTGCACGGGTCTCCACGATTGATGTTGGGGTCGGGCGGACGGTCCGCTTTGGGACATTGTTGATCAAAGTCCAAAAATGCGACAAGCGTCCACCGGAAGAAACGCCAGAGAGTACAGTTTTTCTTGAAATATCAGAGCAACGACCAGGCGAGAGCCCCGTTCTGACTTTTGCAGGTTGGATGTTCTCCTCGAGCCCGGCACTTAACGCCTTGGAACATCCTGTTTATGATGTTTGGGTCATCGATTGCAAAGACCGACTAAACGACGATAGTAATTAATCGCGTCGCTTTTTAAACATGGCTTCAAATTCAGTATTAAGCGTTTCATCGTCAATATCTGCTGGAAATAGGCAGTGGACGGCGAGGGCGTTTTCTAGCTTTTTCAAGAATTCGCGCGCGGGCATCTCGATGGCGCCGAACGTTTGAAGGTGATCTGTCACAAATTGCGTATCTAAAAGTTTAAATCGACCAAGGCGCAACCTTGCAGCTAGATGGATTAATGCCACTTTGGATGCGTCCGTTGCGCGCGAGAACATGCTTTCACCGAAAAACACACCGCCCAGGGCAACGCCATACAAACCACCAACGAGCTCTCCATCATACCAAGTTTCAACGCAATGTGCGTATCCCATCCGGTGAAGCTCGATGACAGCGTTCTCTATTTGTGGATTGATCCAGGTCTCGCGGCGTCCTCTTGTTCGTTTGGCACATTCTGCAATAACGCCAGAAAAGTCGATATTGCAGCGTATTTCAAACAGTCCTTTGCGCACCGTTTTCTTTAAGCTTCTGGAAATATGAATGTTATCGAGCGGGAGAATGCCGCGACTACGAGGATCTATCCATGAAATATCCTCTGAGTCCCGGCTTTCGGCCATTGGGAAGACGCCAACTGTATAGGCCCGCAATAAAAGTTCGGGAGTGAGTTCTAAGTCATCGGAACTTCTATTGCTCATCTGCCCCCTTCGTCTTCTATCTTCTTTAAATACTCTTCAAGCCAGTGGATATCATATGCACCGTTTATAAATTCGGAATTCATGATTAATTCCTGATGCAAAGGAACCGTGGTCTTGATCCCATCAATCACAAATTCGGTGAGTGATCCACGTAAACGCATCAAGCATTCTTCGCGCGTACGGCCATGCACAATCAGTTTCGCGATCATACTGTCGTAATGGGGGGGGACCTTGTATCCAGAATATAACCCACTATCGACGCGAACACCCAAGCCGCCCGGGGCGTGATATTCTTTCACCATCCCTGGACATGGTGCAAATGTGAACGGATCTTCGGCATTGATACGACATTCAATTGAATGGCCATTGAAGCGGATATCGCTTTGCTTGACGTCGAGCGGCGCGCCAGCGGCAATACGGATCATCTCGCGAACAAGGTCAACGCCAGTGACAGCCTCGGTTACAGGGTGCTCAACCTGCAAACGTGTATTCATTTCAATGAAGAAGAACTCGCCATCCTCGTAGAGAAACTCGACCGTACCAGCTGAGCAATAACCAAGCTTGCAAACAGCATTTGAAACGGTTTCACCGATTTTCTCGCGTTCTTCCGCATTCAACGCAGGAGAGGGTGATTCTTCGAGCACCTTCTGGTGGCGTCGCTGCAATGAGCAATCGCGCTCGCCCAAGTGAATAACATTACCTTCGTTGTCGGCGAGAACTTGAATTTCGATATGTCGCGGACGATCCAGGTAACGCTCCATATATACAGCGCCATTGCCGAAAGAAGCTTCCGCCTCTGTACGTGCAGTATCAAATGCTTCGTGAATTTCTTCTTCGGAGCGAGCAACCTTCATGCCGCGTCCGCCGCCGCCCGCCGCGGCTTTGATCAAGACGGGATATCCGATCTCTTTGGCCCAACGTTCAGCGTCTTCGAAGGTGTGGACTTCACCATCTGATCCAGGAACACAAGGAATACCAACTTCGAGAACAGCTTGCTTGGCTGCAATTTTATCGCCCATAAGGCGAATGTGCGCTGGCGTCGGTCCAATGAAGGTTATGCCGTGTTCGCCAACCATTTCTGCAAAGTCTGCGTTTTCAGACAAGAAGCCATAGCCGGGATGGATTGCGTCAGCACCAGTGATCGAGGCCGCAGAAAGTATTGCTGACGTACTCAAATAGCTGTCACGCGCTGCCGGTGGACCAATGCAGACACTTTCATCAGCAAGTCGCACGTGCATCGCGTTTGCGTCTGCTGTGGAATGCACCGCCACAGATTTAATCCCCATTTCGCGACACGCGCGCATGATACGGAGCGCGATTTCGCCGCGATTGGCGATGAGGACTTTTTCAATCATTCAAATTATCCCTGTTACTCAATGATGACTAAGGGCTCACCAAATTCGACTGGTGTGCCGTCTGTAACAAGGATGCGTGAGACTGTGCCCGATTTGGTCGCTACAATCGGGTTGAACACCTTCATCGCTTCAATCAACAGTATGGTGTCGCCTTCTTTGACGCTATCACCTTCACTGCAAAATGAATCACTCTTTGGGTCCGCCGAGAGATAACAGACACCCACCATAGGCGACTTAATAGCGCCCGGGTGTGCGGTAGCGTCCTCTGCAGGCGTTGCGACGGGTGCAACTGCGGCAGGCGCCGGTAAAGGTGCAGGTGCAGCGTAGCTGGGCGCAGAGACGCAAGCCTTTGCGACACGTATCTTACTGTCACCTTCTTCTAGTTCTATTTCGCCAAGCCCTGTCTCATCGAGCAATCCGGCAAGTTGTCTGATCAGAGCTTCATCAACCTTCAAGCTGGATTTTATATCCTTAGCCATACTTTATATTCTCCCGTCGAGCCGTCTTATAACGGCTTCAATTGCTAATTCGTATCCATGTGAACCAAGACCGCAAATCATACCGTCTGCAACGCGTGCAATGTATGTTTCATGGCGAAATGACTCGCGTTGATGGATATTTGATAAATGAACTTCAATGATTGGCATGTCGCAGGTATTCAGCGCATCAAGAATAGCAACGGACGTGTGCGTGTATGCTGCTGCATTAATGATGATGCCTTGTACGCTCGTGCGAGCTTCTTGAATCCAGGTGACAAGCTCGCCTTCAATATTGGATTGGCGAAAATCAACGACTGCACCAAGTTGTTCTGCACGCTTTGCACAAATTGCTTCGACGTCACTAAGCGTCTCCGAGCCATAAATTTCAGGCTCGCGTGTCCCCAACATATTAAGGTTAGGGCCGTTTAAAATCATTATCTTCGTCGTCATCGTCTTATCGGTTCCAGACCATATATGACTATAAAAGCGATTCTTTCATTTATATCACGCTGAGTGCCTTGAGAAACAGGACGTTTTCCCGCAAATTGCCACGTTGAAGGTGGTGCGCCATCTGAGCATACTTAAGAAACGCTGATAAGGACGAGAGATGAACATTACGATCAACGGTGAAACACGGGAAATTGACGCGTCACTTAGCGTTGACGGGTTGTTACGTGATATAGGTCTCGACCCGACGAAAGTCGCAGTTGAGCGAAATCTCGAGATCGTCCCAAAGTCTACGTATGCCGAAACAGCGCTTAGCGACGGCGATAAACTGGAAGTTGTCCACTTTATCGGAGGCGGCACGTCTGATTCTGCAGCAATAGAGGTTGATGATCCCCTCGTTATTGCCGGACAAACGTTCCGGTCACGCCTGATTATTGGGACTGGAAAGTACGTCGATTACGAAATTAACCGCCAGGCATGTGTCGCTGCTGATATCGATATGATTACAGTGGCTGTACGCCGCGTAAACGTGTTGGATCCGACGCAACCCTTACTCGTCGATTCAATCGATCCAAAGAAATATACGTACCTGCCGAATACGGCCGGCTGTTTCACAGCTGATGATGCGGTTCGTACTCTCCGACTTGCGCGAGAAGCAGGTGGATGGGATCTGGTGAAGCTGGAAATTCTTGGTGAAGCCAGAACGCTGTATCCGATGATGCCGGAAACCATAGAAGCCACAGCCAAGCTGACGGCAGAAGGCTTCAAGGTTATGGCGTATTGTTCTGATGACCCAATCTTGTGCAAGCGGGTGGAGGAGGCGGGTGCCGTCGCCATTATGCCACTAGGCGCCCCTATTGGATCAGGCCTTGGTTTGCAGAACCCTGTAAACATCCGACTGATTATCGAACAGACTGAGGTTCCGGTTATCGTTGATGCAGGTGTTGGTACAGCGTCTGACGCGACGATTGCTATGGAACTGGGATGTGATGGTGTTTTGATGAATACCGCCATTGCAGAAGCACAAAACCCCATCCAAATGGCACAAGCGATGAAACACGCTGTTAAGGCAGGCCGTCTTGCTTATCTCGCAGGACGTATGTCGCGCCGGATGTATGCTGATCCATCTTCGCCAATAGCTGGTCTTATTTAAAAAACTAAATACAGGCTCACTTTTTATTCACGGGTTCGTTACTGGACGGATCAGTCCGATACTCATAATCTTATTATCAGCATTGATATGGAAATGAGATTATGGGTCGCCCAAAAGAATTTGATGTCGAGGAAGTGCTTTCCAGCGCAATGAACGTATTTTGGAGCCAGGGCTTCAAAGCGGCTTCATTGAGTGACCTGACGACATCTATGGAAATCTCTAAATCCAGCTTTTATGAGACATTTGGTTCAAAGCACGATTTGTTTCTGTCGACGATTGATTATTACATTCGCACTTTAACAGCGCAGGTTTCTGGCGCTGCGCACTTAGATGCCCCTGCACATAAAATCATTCGCGCACTTTTTGAACGTGCCGTTCAGCGGATGGTTGATCCGGAAAGCCGCCGTGGGTGTTACCTGAATAACTGTGCCGTCGAAGTTTCCCTACATGATGAAGAAGCCAGTAAACGGGTCGCGACAGGCATGAGCATAATGGAAGAGGCGTTCTTGAAACTTGTCGAACGGGGCAAGAGAGAGGGCGCTATTACGATGGCTCACAATTCGAGAGCATTAGCGCGCTATCTGGTCTCAAGCCTGAATGGCATTCTTGTGATGGGCAAAGCCCAGTCTGATGAAGAAAGCTTGTATGAAGTTGTCGATGTGACAATGGACGCATTGAAGTAAGTGGAATCCAAATGTTAAAACTTGAACCTGTATCCGTAGAAAATGCCGCTGACGAATCAAAAGAGGCATTACAAAGCATTGCTGAAAAGAACGGTTTCGTTCCAAATCTATTCGGTATATTTGCACACACACCAGCAGCCTTAAACGGCTATATTGGCATGCAGAACGCCTATGAGATGAGTTCGCTTTCAGCAGCTGAGAAATACGCCGTTCTTTTGGTGGTAAGTGTTGCAAATGGCGGTGAGTATTGCGTGCCAGCCCACTCTACACTAGCCGCCCGTGAGGGAATTGATCAATCACTGGTGACAAGATTACGAGCAGGCCAATTGCCTGATGATATACGTTTGGCGGCTCTGGTAAACTTCACACTGCGTATCGTTCGTAATCATGGTCGTGTTGACCGGAAAGATGTCGATCATTTTTTACGCGCCGGGTTCTCCGAGGTTCACATCATGGACGTTATTCTTGGCGTCGCGATGAAGACAATGAGTAATTATACGAACCATATTTTCGATATTGATGTTGATCCTGCATTTCAGGGTAAGTCCTGGAAACAAAAGAGTGCAGCTTAATCAAACACCCTAGCGGATCGGCGGCATGTCATCTAAATGTCATCCCCCCTGACATTGATATTGTCGCCGGTCCGCACCCTAAGTTCTGAGCAATGGCCTTAAAGGCAATAAAGTATGTTAGTATTTCTCTAAGTTGAGGAGATTCGCCATGACATATCTAAAGTAATTAGCATTCATAACGACTTTATTGGTTGGAATTCTCGCGTCTCATTCATCAATGGCAGCAACCATCAATGAAGATGGATTACATGTGCAGCCATGGTTCATAGATAGCTTTCTGATCCTCAAAGAAGACGTAGCCGACGCGGCGGCCGATGGAAAACGCGTTGCTGTTATTTTTGAGCAACGTGCATGTCCTTATTGCAAAGAAATGCATAACGTCAATTTGGCAGATCCAGGGATATCTGAGTTTATTAAAAACAACTTCTCAGTTATTCAAATGAACTTATGGGGCGCTCGCGAAGTCGAAGATCTGGGTGGTAAAATCATGGAAGAGCGCACATTGGCGCGACGCTGGCGGGTAAACTTCACACCGACGATTGTGTTCTTGCCGACGCCTGAAGAAGCCGCGAAAGGTGAGGTTGAAGTCGCCCGTATGCCTGGCTATTTCAAGCCATTCCATTTTCTCTCAATGTTTGAATTCGTCGACGCGGGGGCTTACGTAGATCAAAACTTCCAACGCTACTTANAAAACAAGTTCAAGCGATGGAAAAGAAGGGCATAAAACCGAAGGTTTAGTGATATTCTTTGTCGTAGGTTAAGTGAGAATATCACGCAACGCTGTTAACGTGAATTTGATATCATTGGTACTTACATCCAGATGAGTTACAGCACGCATTTTTGTCTCGTTCTGAGCGCCAATGCGAATGCCACGTTCAATCAAAGCAGATGCAACGGCTGGCGCACTTAACTTGGTGCCACCAACATCAAAGAACACAAGGTTCGTTTGGCAAACATCATTCTGGACCGTCACACCAGGGATATCACGTAAACCTGCATGCAATGTGCGTGCGTTCTCGTGATCATCCTTCAAACGCTCAACATGATGATCAAGGGCATACAAGCATGCCGAAGTTACCATACCGGATTGACGTAAAGCGCCGCCAAACTGATGTTTAATTCGAAAGGCTTCGTCGATGAAATTTGCGGGACCAGCCAAGACACCTCCAATAGGGCATCCAAGTCCTTTAGAAAAATCAATCCAGACACTATCGACGTTTGATGCAAAGGTGCTGGCTGGGATGCCGCTTTCAACGACAGCATTCATCAGGCGCGCGCCATCCATGTGCGCAATCATATCCATACTGTGCGCCGTGTCTGCGACGTCTTTAATCGTTTCAATCGGCCAAATGCAGCCACCGCCAAGATTTGACGTGTTTTCAATGTTAACAATTTTGGGACGCGGTGCATGACGACCACCACCTGAAGTCACGTCGCGGACATGCTGGCCTGTAAAAATACCATCAGGGCCATCGATCGTTGTGATCATTAGGCCGGAAAGGGCTGCTGGACCACCCGTTTCAAATAACAATGCGTGGCCAGTTTTATCCATGACGACAGCGTCGCCCTGGCGTGCCCAGACACGATATGCAATTTCGTTGCACATGGTGCCAGATGGCAGAAATACAGCGGACTCGGTACCGAGTAATTCAGCAACGCGTTCTTGTAGGGCGTTTGTCGTGGGGTCTTCGAGTGCTTGCTCGTTTCCACATTCAGCTTCAGATATAGCTTTGCGCATACCAGGAGTCGGCCTGGAGTTTGTATCTGAATAGAGATCGACACGAAGGTTTGGCGCGATAGACGCCGCAGCACGCGCGGCTCCGAGCATATCAGCTTTCATAATGTAACCTCGTTAGCTTTTAGGAAGTTCGACGCTCCGAGACAGGAATGCTGGCATATTATCGCCCCATGGGGACGCGCCGATATCATCATTATCGTTGTTTTTTGGCTTTGGTGAAGGCTTGCGCTCAGACTTTGGCACAGATTTACGCTCTGGCTTTTGCTTGGCCTTCTTTTCAACGGGCTGCGCGTCAGCTTGCGTATCATTAATCGTATTCGCGTTATCTTCTGTCGTCGTTTCGGCTTTTTTGCGACCACGACCGCCTCTGCTGCGGCTACGTTTAGGCTTATCAGACGCGTCTTTATCGTCAGTGCCTTTAGCTTCTGCAAGCGTATTAGATGTGTCCGCATCAGCTTTTGCGTTATCAGGTTTTGCGTTTTCAACCTTCGCATCATCGGTTTTGGCAGGTGCTTCAACAGCTTCACCCAATAGCGGGATTGGCTTGCCGATAAGCTTTTCGATCTGCTCCAGGTATTTACGATCTTCAGGCATCACAAACGTAAATGCACGACCTGAGCGACCCGCACGACCTGTACGACCAATCCGGTGAACGTAATCTTCTGCATGTGTCGGGATATCGAAGTTGAATACATGGCTTACTGTTGAGATATCAAGTCCACGCGCGGCGACATCAGAACATACCAGAATTGTCACTTCGTTCTTTTTGAATTTCTCGAGTGTATCCATACGCACGGATTGCACCATATCGCCATGAAGGCGCGCAGCGCTTAGGCCGTGCTTTTCAAGTGAACGATACACGACATCAACGTCACGTTTAAGGTTACAGAACACCAAGGCATTGGAAATTTCTTCTTGCTCAGCGATAAGTGAACGAAGTCGGTCGCGTTTGACCTTTTGTGCCGCATCCGGTGCTTTTGATGGCGCGCGAAGCTTAATTAGCGCCTGTGTAATTGTGTCAGCTGTCGATGCCGGCTTTGAAACGGTGATCTCTTTTGGGTTCGTCAGGAACTTGTCAGCCAATCGCTTGATTTCTTTTGGCATCGTTGCAGAGAACAGCAATGTTGTCCGCATCGGCGACAACAGGCTCACGATTTTCTCAACATCAGGGATAAAGCCCATGTCGAGCATACGGTCAGCTTCGTCAATCACCAGAACCTTAACGTCAGTCATCAGAAGATGGCCGCGTTCAAACACATCAAGCAAGCGACCGGGTGTTGCGATCAAAACATCAGCGCCACGGTTGAGCACTTTAAGCTGCTCTTCCATTGATGATCCACCAATGAGAAGGGCTTTGGTCAGCTTCTGGTATTTGCCATAAGTATCGAAGTTATCTGCAACCTGCGCTGCGAGTTCGCGCGTCGGTTCCAAGATCAGCGAGCGGGGCATACGTGACTTGGCACGTCCAGATGCTAGGATTTCCATCATGGGCAACGTGAACGAGGCGGTCTTGCCTGTTCCTGTTTGCGCACAACCCAATACATCGCGTCCCATCAGGACAACAGGGATGGCTTGCGCTTGAATGGGGGTGGGTTCTTCGTAACCGGCTTCATGCACAGCACGTAAGAGTTCGTCGTTAAGACCGAGATCGGTAAATTTCATATGGGAGCGTTTTTCCTGAGATGCCGTTACAATTGCGCTTGTGCGCTCGGGCCTTAATGGTGCATCTCGTACATTATGTTAATAGGCGGGCAGAGTGTATGGTTTCCGCGGATTAAGTCAATAACTTCCGGGCTTTTCCATCTTTGCTACATCATCTACGATTTAACATATGAAAACATCTATTCTTCTTCTACCCGGTTTGTTGTGTGATGCCGCGCTTTGGGCGCATCAGGTTGAGGCACTATCAACGCAATATGACTGCGTCGTTGCGGACATGACCCAGGACGACAGTCTTGGCGGCATGGCGTCACGTGCAATCGCCGCAATGTCAGAGCAGTTCTCGGTTGCAGGCCTTTCCATGGGAGGGTACTGCGCGCTTGAAATCATGAAACAAGTGCCTGATCGGGTGACGAGACTGGCCTTGCTGGATACCTCTGCACGCGCCGACGCGTCGGAAAGATTAGATATTCGTCGCGAGCTGATTGAGCATGTTCGAAGCGGAAATTTTGAGACCGTGATTGCCAAGCATTTCCAGAAATTTGTCCATCCATCACGGCTTAATGACACGGAGATCATGTCAATCATTCGCGCCTCGGCCATGAACGTCGGCCCCGAAGCTTATATGCGACAGCAAGCGGCGATTATGAAGCGTCCAGATAGTCTTGAGCTTTTGAGCGATATTAAATGCCCGACTTTGGTTCTTTGCGGCGCTGAAGATGCACTGACACCGCCACCGCTGCATGATGAAATGGCGGCAGAAATTCCAGGAGCCGTTCTTGTAAAAATTCCCAACAGCGGGCACCTGCCGACACTAGAACAACCAGCCCTAGTGAACGCGGCTTTAGCTAAATGGATGGAGAGAACCTGAGTATGGATGGGCATGACGATATCCTGTCCCGTATCTTAGCAGGAGAAACCCTCGCCATCGCGCGCTTGATGTCTCGTGCTGAAGGGCGTCCCGGTGACGTTGCCGATATCATGGCTGATGTGCACAAGAATGCTGGTCGTGCTCATGTCATTGGCTTAACCGGTGTGCCGGGGTCCGGAAAATCCACCTTGGTGCACGCGATGGCTAAGCGGTTTCGTGCAGACGGTCGTACGGTCGGCATTGTCGCTGTTGATCCTTCGAGCCCATATTCTGGCGGCGCCATCCTTGGTGATCGTGTGCGTATGAGTGACCTGGCGACGGACGAGGGGGTGTTTATTCGCTCCCTTGCGACGCGGGGCGCATTGGGTGGACTGGCCCGAGCAGCCATGGATACTGTTGATATTCTGGATGCTGCAGGTTTTGACGTTGTTTTGATTGAAACAGTTGGTGTCGGACAAGACGAAGTCGATATTGCCGGTGCCGCTGAGACTGTATTGGTCCTTTCTGCCCCTGGACTTGGGGATGGCATTCAAGCCATCAAGGCGGGCGTGCTTGAGATCGCCGATATCCACGTCGTGTCTAAGTGTGACAAAGACGAGTCCAGCCGAACGGTTGCAGATCTCAAATCCATGCTGCATCTAGGCTCTACGGCCAGAAATCATCTTGGCTGGGAGGTCCCCGTGTTGAGGACCAGCGCAGAAACCAACCTTGGCATAGACGAGTTGAATGACGCGCTAAATAATCATCGTATTCATCTCGTTGAAAGTGGCGAACGGGTCATACGTCGCCGCCAGATTCTCGAAACACGGATTGTCAAAACGGCCGAAGATTTACTGCGACAGCGGATCACGCAGGGTGATTCTATGTCCAAGGCCGTTGAGAGTGCGCTCGCCGGAGATAAATCCCCAAGACAAGCCGCCGAAGAACTCCTCAAAACCCTCTAAGCCTAAGCGGCACGTGAAGGGTAATCACCTTTCCTTGGGGAGAGGTCGACGTAAAGCGGCGGTTGAGGGGCTTAAACAGGTCTGCGGTATTTAATGAACGGCGTTTGCTGACCAACCCGGTCGTAAAGAACGCAAGCGACACTATTGAATTTCTGTGTCATCCAGTAGACTTCACTGACATTCGCCTCATCACCTTTCTTATACACCGCTTCGATCAATGCGCGACCTGCGCCAGATACCCGTAGTTCCGTGTCGACGTATAGATCCTGCAAATAACATTTATTGCGAACATCACCCGTGGTGGCATGAAACAGGTAATGCGTGAAGCCCACCATGAGGCCATCGCTGTTATCAGCGGCCAAACCATGCACATCACTGTCTGCCATCAAACCGTTCCCAAAGGGCATCTGCTTGTGTGGCATCGACAGCGTATTTATAAAACGTGCGATAGCCCTTACAGAGGTCTTTCCAGCGGGTTTCGTCATTTTGATTAATGTGACGGATCGTGACGTTCATCAGGTAAACTCCATAAGTAATTATATTGTTTTAATAACATGAATTGGCCTTTTCAAAAGTACCGTTTTCACAATTATAAAGGAACCACTTGGAAGATGTGATGCCATAAGCCGCTGATCGCGCACCTTTGCTGATGGTTTCCGTGGACCGACAAAGTCCCGTACCGATGTATCGTCGATATGCGATGCCATTTTGGGTGGTCGTTTGTCTCCGGGACGGCGCTTGCCTTCAACACGTGCATTGGCGGACGAACTCAAGGTTTAAGAAACACAGTCCTTTCGGCCTTTGATCAATTATTTGCTGAAGGATACACCAAAGGGCAAATCGGCTCTGGGACACAAGTATCCAGGATATTACCCGAAGATGTTTTAGCAGCGCGCGCATCACCAAAAAATCGTGATGAACTGCATTTTGATCTCGTTACGTCACTTTCAATCAAAGGGAATGCGTTATTAAAGGCGAAATCCCGGGTCAGGCGCGACACATCTGGGCATGCATTCCGCCCCGGTATACCAGAAATCACGAGGTTTCCTTGGAATAACTGGAGCCGGATGATTGCTAAGCTATGGCGAAATCCACCGCGTTCACTCGTTTCTTATGGCGAAGTCAGCGGGCATGAGCCCCTCAGAATTGCGATAGTGGACTATCTCTGCGCCTTACGTGGACTTGTATGCGATGCTGATCAGGTCATCATTACATCTGGCGCCCAGCAAGCTATCGACCTGATTGCCCGCGCACTTTTGAATGCCGGTGACAAGGTCTGGATCGAAGATCCGGGGTATGCAGGTATTAAAGGCGTGTTGATGGCTGCAGGTGACGAGCTTGTGCCGTTACCCGTGGATGAGCAGGTGCTTGTTGTTGTTGAAGGGGTTCGCCAAGCGCCCGGGTCCCGCATGGCCGTGGTGACGCCGTCGCATCAATATCCTTTGGGGGCTATGATGAGCCTATCGCGCCGGCTTGAGTTGCTTAAGTGGGCTGGTGAGAATAATGCCTGGATTCTAGAAGATAATTACGACAGTGAATACCGTTATGCCGGTCGTCCTTTGTCGGCATTGCAGGGATTGGATACCAAAGGACGAGTGATCTATGTCAGCACGTTCTCAAAAGTGATGTTTCCCGCAGTCAGGATGGGCTACATGGTGGTGCCAAAGGGCCTTGCTCAGCCCATGATAGATATTCGTCGATCGCTTGATGATCAGACAGCAATCGTGATGCAGCCTGTCCTGACGGAATTCATTGAAAGCGGCCATTTTGCCCAACACATACGGCGTATGCGTTCACTTTATGCAGATCGACAACAGACATTATTGGACGCGATCAAGCTCCACTTGAATGACGTATTAGAGATCGCGCCAGACGATGCCGGCATGCACATCGTTGCGCACATCAGGCCTGAATGTGGATTGGTGGACGCCAAGATTGCTGAGCAGGCAGCGAAACACAAGTTAACCCTTTTCCAGTTAAGTGAGTTTTATCTGGGAAAATCGGATCGAAATGGATTGGTGCTTGGATACGCGGGCGTCGAAGAACGAGACATTGTTCAGAGTGTTAAAAAACTGGCAAAGATCATCGCGGCTTTGCGCAAATGATTTAATCGTCGCCCTGAACAGTATTCAGGACGACGATTAAATACGAATAAGCTTATCCTTCGGCCTTCATAGACACATAGGTGCCAGGTGCGTCGCAAAGGACTTTGAGTTTGCCATCGCCCGGTGCACGGGCATCAATCAAGGCCTTGCCGTTCTGTTTCTTGATCCACTTGTCCCAATCCGTCCACCACGAACCTTCGTGCTGAACTGAGCCTGCAAGCCACTGTTCAGGGTCTGCAGGGGTCTTGTCATTGGTCCAGAAGCAGTATTTTTCAGCTGCGGGTGGGTTAACGACACCAGCAATGTGACCGGATGCAGAAAGCACGAAGCGAATATCACCCTTATAAAGCTGCGTTGCCTTGTAGGTTGGTTTCCAAGGTGCAATGTGATCTTCACGGGTCGAAATAATGTAAGTCGGAACGTTGATATCGCGGAGGTTAATCTTCACGCCATCAATCTCGATGCCACCCGGTTCGACCAGCTTGTTGTCCAGATACATGTTGCGCAGATAGAAGCTGTGCATTGCAGCTGGCATGCGGGTTGAGTCCGAGTTCCAGTAAAGAAGATCAAATGGGAAGGGGTCTTTGCCGAGCAAGTAGTTATTCACGACGAATGACCAGATTAAATCGTTAGACTTCATCATATTAAAGGTCGAGGCCATCTCGTTACCTTCAAGATATCCGCGTTCATTCATTTTTTCTTCGAGGTTCGACAATGATGTCTCATCGATGAAGACGCCCAAATCGCCAGACTCTTCAAAATCTACCATGGTTGTGAAGAATGTTGCTGATTTTACGCTATCGATCTTTTTAGCGGCCATGTAGGCCAGTGACGTCGCCAGCAATGTGCCGCCAATGCAATAACCAATGGCGTTCACATTGTCTTCGCCTGTGGCTTTTTTGATTGCGTAAATCGCAGCAATTGGACCTTCGTGCATGTAATCGCCGAACGTCTTCATTGCCAATTTGCGATCTGGGTTTACCCATGAAATGACAAAGACAGTATTTCCCTGTTCGACAGCCCACTTGATGTACGAGTTCTTTTCGCGCAAATCGAGGATGTAGAACTTGTTGATCCAAGGTGGGCAGATCAGCAACGGTGTTTTGGAAACTTTCTTAGTTGTTGGTGTGTACTGGATCAATTCCATCAGATCGTTGCGATAAACAACTTTGCCTGGTGTAGTTGCGACGTTCTCACCAACTTCAAAATCGTCAGCATCTGACATCTTGATTTTTAGTTTACCGTCACCACTTCCCATATCTTCTAAAAGATTGCGCAGGCCGTTAACAAGATTCTCGCCGCGGCTTTCCATGGTGGCTTTTAGGACTTCAGGGTTCGTCATGACAAAGTTTGTTGGTGAAAGGGCATCAACATATTGCTTTGTGAAGAACTCGACTTTCTTTTGTATTTTGTTATCAAGACCTTCAACGTCGCTTACGGATGATTCCATCCAGTTTGACGTCAAAAGATAAGATTGTTTAATGAAATCAAATACATCTGATTCCCAAGCTTCACCTTTGAAGCGGCGATCATCATGCTCAGGCTCGACGATTGGCTCTTGTTCCTGGCCCATCATGCGGCTTGCAGTGTTCTGCCAAAGCTTCATGTAATCTTGCCAAAGGTTCATATTGGCTTCGACCATCTTGTGGGGATTGGTCATCATTTTGGTCGTCATCTCCATGAATGCGTTACCGATGTTCATCGGGTCGTCCATGCCAACAGATGCGTTGCCGGGTTGAGCATTTTTGCTCAAAAAGTCTTGAACCAGACGTTGCGAGCGCTCAGCAATATCCGTCATTGTTTTCGAAATCTGTGTTTCATCAATGTCATCTAGCTTCTGTTTTGATTGCTCAGTCATTTTTCAAAACCTTTCGGAAACCTTTGAAATCTATAATAAACGTGGTACCCACCACATATTCGTAATTATTTTTGCGCTGTTATTGATGCATGCGACCGAATAGGCCCATTTGACAAATAATTTGTGCAGCGCAATATAATTCGATGTTTGTAAACATTTAACGCTTTGCGGGCAATGTAAATTCTTGCGACAATTGACGAATACGGCTTCAATAACGGTAAGAGTGTTCAACGAGCATTCATATTAAGCAGTTGAGCAACTGCAAAAGCAGGGAACGACGAGGAAATTATGGGCGCGAAGAAAATGATGCTGAAAACTGGGATTGTTTTTCCCCAACCGAAATACCTGGGGTTAGCTACTGTATTGAGTAGTGTGATGCTCGTGAGCGCGTGTACAAAAGTGCCCGATGCGATTAATCCTGTTGAATGGTACAAAACCACATCTGACTTTGTGACCGGTGACGATAATGCCGAACAGAAGGATGCAGATGGAAACACGTTGCAGAGCGACCGAGGCACACCACCTCCTGGCGCTGAAGGTGCAACGCCGAATCTCGCACGTATTGATGACCAAATGGCGCAGCGTAAAAAAGCGACAGCTGGATTATCTGCTGATACAGCTGGTCACAAGTATGCTGACAGTGTTCAACGTCAAAGTGATGGTGCGCAAAACTCTCTTTATGCTGAAGATAAAGCACCGGCTGCACCGCAAATCACGGCACAACAGGTTGCACCTGCGCCTATGCCTGCAACGCCTGTAGCTACTGCCAAAGCCACACCTGCACCCGTCGCGCAAACAGCTGTAGCTCCGGCACCAGCACCTGTAGCGCCTTCACCAACTGCAACAGCCGCTGCCGCAGCACCTGATCCGTCTTATGGCGTTGATCCTGGTATGCGTGATCGTCTGGTACAGCAATTAGCTGAAATTCAAGCGCGTGCAGCTGATCAAGGCTCACTCCTTCCATCTGACCTGACATCGAATAGTCAGGGGCAACAGACTGTTATCATCTCATCAGGTGGCATTGAGACATCTTCTATATCAACGCAGGGTTTCCAACTTCAAGCTGGTAACCAACAAATTGCATCTCTTATTCAGGGTCCAGTTAGCAACAACGGTGCATTGCCGTTGCCTGCTGCTTCAACAAAAGTTGCAACAATTCTATTTAGAAATGGCTCAGCTGGACTGGATGCGACGGATCGTAAAATCCTTGCCGATGTTGCGCGTATTCAACGCAAGAATGGCAGCGTCGTTCGTGTGATTGGTCATGCAAGTGCACGTACGAGAAATATGGACCCTTCTGTTCAAAAACGGACGAACTTCAAAGTCTCTGAAAAACGTGCGAGTCAAGTGGCCACTGAGCTTAAGCGCATGGGCATTTCATCTGAGATGATCCTGACAGCCGCCGTTGGTGACAATCACCCTGTGTACCTGGAAGTTATGCCTTCTGGTGAAGCTGGCAATCGCCGTACCGAAATTTACCTTTCCAACTAGTGTCGTGACGATCTTCAGACTTGTTTGAGACGGCCCTATCTGTGATGTAAGGCGCCCATGAATAGAGATTTTTATAAGATTAGACGACTGCCACCTTATGTCTTTGCCGAGGTAAATGACATGAAGGCCAAGGCACGTGCGAATGGTGCCGATATTATCGATTTTGGCATGGGCAATCCTGACTTGCCGACTCCCGCGCATGTTGTCGAGAAGCTCAAAGAAACAATTGATAACCCAAAGACTCATCGGTATTCGAATTCCCGTGGTATTCCGGGCTTACGAAAAGCGGTTTCAGGGTATTATGAACGTCGCTTTGGTGTCTCCGTTAATCCAGAGACACAGGCGATCGTCACGCTTGGCTCTAAAGAGGGATTAGCGAACTTATCCCAGGCTATTACCAGTCCAGGTGATGTCATCCTTGTGCCAAATCCAAGTTATCCAATTCATCAGTTCGGCTTTATCATTGCCGGTGCGTCCGCGCGCTCAATTCCAGTAAAGCCAGGCCCTGAATTTATGGCGGCACTTGATCGTGCGGTTCAACACAGCGTGCCAAAGCCAACGGCCGTCGTATTGAATTATCCAAACAATCCAACGGCTGAGCTTGCAACCCTCGACTTCTATGCTGAGGTTGTTGATTTTTGCCGCTTTCATGGCATTTATATTCTGTCCGATCTGGCATACGCCGATATCTATTTCGACGATAACCCACCGCCATCTATTCTCGAGTTACCAAAGGCGTGGGACATCGCTGTCGAATTTACGTCGATAAGTAAAACCTATTCGATGCCTGGTTGGCGCATTGGTTTTGCGGTTGGAAATAAAGAGCTTATTGCTGCCCTGGCCCGGGTTAAGTCCTATTTGGATTATGGTGCATTTACACCAATCCAGGTTGCAGCCACGGCGGCTTTGAATGGTCCACAAGATTGCATTGATGAATTCCGCGGTATTTACAAAGAACGCCGTGATATCATGATTGAAGGTCTTGGTGCTGCGGGATGGGACATTCCATCACCACCTGCGACCATGTTTGCCTGGGCTCCCATCCCACCCGCATTTAAAGAAATGGGCTCTATTGAGTTCTCAAAGTTACTCCTTAGTGAAGCTGACGTTGCCGTTGCACCAGGTATTGGTTTTGGTGAGCATGGCGATGGTTTTGTGAGAATTGGGCTTGTTGAGAATGGGCAACGTATTCGCCAAGCTGTTCGTAATATTAAAAACTTTCTTCTTGCACACGGCGTTAACGCCGATGCACCTCATTAAATTATAATAAAGGACGCGTCATGAACGCACTTCGTATTGGTATCGCAGGACTTGGAACGGTTGGTGTAAGCACCGTTCAAGTCATTGAGCAGCATAAAGAGCTGCTCGCAAAGCGGGCAGGACGTCCGATTAAAATTGTTGCTGTGTCTGCGCGTTCTCGCACTTTGGACCGTGGTATCGATATCTCATCTTACCGTTGGTGCGATGACTCTGCTGAGATGGCAGATGCCGACGACATTGATTTGGTTATCGAGCTTATTGGTGGGTCTGACGGTATTGCAAAGGTACTCGCTGAAAAGGCACTCGCTGCTGGGAAGCACATCGTCACAGCAAACAAGGCGCTGATTGCCCATCATGGTACAGCATTAGCCGAGATCGCTGAGAAATCAGGCGCTGCCATTTACTGTGAAGCAGCCGTTGCCGGCGGTATTCCAATCTTGAAAGCCTTACGCGAAGGTTTAGCCGGAAATCAGATTTCCAGAGTTTACGGCATCCTCAATGGCACGTGTAACTACATCCTTACTGAAATGCGCGACACAGGCCGCACGTTCGATGATGTTCTTTTGGAAGCGCAAAAGCTGGGTTATGCCGAAGCTGATCCGACGTTTGATGTGGACGGTATCGATACAGCCCACAAACTGGCTATTCTATCGGCGATTTCCTTTGGCACAAAAGTCGATTTCGAAGGTATCTATGTCGAAGGCATCCGTGAGATTGCACCGATTGATATTGAATTCGCTGAGGAGCTGGGCTTTGGGATTAAGTTGCTCGGCATCGCCTCAAAGAATGGTGATGAAATAGAGCAGCGCGTGCACGCCTGCATGGTGCCTATTGATGCACCCATCAATCATGTTGAAGGCTCATTCAATGCCGTTGTTGCTGATGGAGACTTTGTCGTCTCAGTCCTTCATGAAGGGCGGGGTGCAGGTGGTGGACCAACGGCATCTGCTGTGATTGCCGACGTGATTGATATTGCCCGCGGGCATCGTGTTCCATTATTTGGTATCCCAGCGACTGAATTAGAGGCCGTTCCAACACGTGGAATGAATCATCATAAAGGTGCGTATTACGTGCGCTTCAATGTGGTTGACGAATCTGGTGTGCTTGCAGATATCGCGCGTGCGCTGACAGATCATAAGGTCTCTATGGAATCGGTCTTACAAAGATCACGTGACCCAAATCAAATTGTGCCGGTTGTTATGACATTGCACGAGACCGAAGAAGCCGCCATGCGCCGTGCTGTCGATCAAATCAGCAAGATTGGCGCTGTTGTTGAGCCTCCGGTGGTCATTAGAATCGAAGAGTTCTAAGCCGCCAGCATCGTGTCATTCACGGTGGTATTGGCTGAATTCCCAGTATAGCATCTTTGTAAGCGCTTTATGTGCCTAATATTATCGGGATTATCTCGGTTGGTGCTTTTTTAAAACACTGATAGCGATAAAGAATTATTATGTCTGAACCTGCTGCAAAAGATCGAAATTTATCCTTGGAACTGGTGCGTGTCACCGAAGCTGCGGCTTTGGCTGCCTGGAGACATATGGGCTCCGGTGACCACATGCAAGCAGACCAAGCCGCGATTGGCGCTGCGCATGAATTGCTCGGTAGCTTGGCCATCAATGGCACTATTTGTGTTGGCGAAGGGCGCGAGGGTGAAGCTGAAAAGTTCTTTTTAAACGAAACCGTTGGGACAGGCGAGGGGCCAAACGTTGACGTTGCGATCGTTGCCCTTGAAGGCGCCAGCATCGTAGCACGTGGTGGACCGAATGCGACATCAACAGCCGCCATGGTAGAAGGTGGTGCGTTTCTCAAAGTCCCCGATATTTATATGGACAAAATCGCGATTGGCCCCGGGCTCCCATTGGGACTGGTCGACATAGACCGCAGCCCCGAAGAAAACCTTAAAGCTTTAGCAGACGCAAAATCTGTCCCTGTATCAGACCTGGTTGTTTGTATGCTAGATAGGCCCCGGCACGGTTCACTTTTGGAAAAGGTCAGGGAGGCAGGCGCACGTGTTCGTTTGATCCTTGGTGGTGACGTGGCAGGTGCTATGGCCGCCGCATTACCTGAGGGCGGGGTCGATATGTATTTAGGCATTGGTGGCGCACCCCAAGGCGTGCTTGCTGCAGCTGGCCTTCGAGGCTTTGGCGGACAAATGCAGGGACGTTTATTTGCACGTCGTGATGAAGACCGAAAGATCGCACATGATGTTGGAATCGAAGATTTTGATAAAGTTTATACCGAACAAGACATGGCAAGTGGAAGTGTAACTTTTGCTGCAACTGGAGTGACTTACGGGCCTATGTTAAATGGTATTCGCAGTTTACCAGGCGGTGCAATAAGCCAATCCCTTGTCGTTCGTTCATTAACCGGTACGTACCGGGTTATCGAGGCAAATCATGACTTCACCCGCCGACCTCCAGTCGGCTGACCCCAAGCTCCTGGACGTGAATGCTAAGCCAGCTTTTGCTGGTGTTACACATTCTGCCCTGGGTCGTAAGTGGGTTATGCGCGAAACAGATGAACGCGCAGCCTTGGCCATGTCTCAGGCTTTAGGGCTTCCCGATATTGTTGCACGTGTTCTTGCAGGGCGTGGCATCGGCATTGATGATGCCGAGAAGTTCCTGTCACCAACGCTCAAAGACTTGCTGCCGGATCCCAGCCGATTTGTCGATATGGACAAGGCAGCAGACCGCCTCGCAGATGCTATTCAAGCGAACGAGAAAATCGCTATTTTTGCCGATTATGATGTTGATGGCGCAACATCATCGGCTGTTTTAGCGCGCTTCCTTCGGGCTTGTGGCACCGAACCTATCGTCTATATCCCGGACCGGATCAAAGAAGGGTATGGACCATCCGCAAGTGCGATGAAGAAGCTTGCAGAACAAGATGCAAAAGTTGTGCTCATGCTTGATTGCGGCACAACGGCATTCGACTCACTTAAAGCAGGCAAGGACGAGGGGCTCGAAATTCTCGTCATTGACCACCATGAGGCGGAAAGCCAGCTTCCTGACGTCTATGCTCTCGTTAATCCAAACCGGATGGATGAGGACCGTGTATACGGCCACTTATGTACAGCAGGCCTTGCATTCATGTTGGCCATTGCTACGAACAGAAGCTTGCGTCAGCGTGGGTTTTGGACGGATGGCCGAACTGAGCCTGTGCTCACAAGATGGCTTGATCTCGTGGCTTTAGGCACCGTCTGTGATGTCATGAAGCTTGAGGGAATTAACCGCGCCTTTGTCGTGCAGGGCCTCAAAGTTATGGCCAAGCGGGATAATATTGGCTTGCGGGCCTTAGGCGATATCGCCGGTATAAATTCTGCGCCCGAAGCCTATCATTTGGGATTTGTGCTTGGTCCTCGGATCAATGCAGGTGGTCGTATTGGCGAGGCCGGTCTAGGTGCTGATCTCTTGCGCACCAATGACACGGCAAAAGCATCTGCCATTGCGACGCGGCTTGATATCTTGAATGGCGAGCGCCGTGATATCGAAGCGGCAGTTTTCGAAGGGGCTCTACAACAAGTCGAAGCGATGAAGGAACTGGGGTCTGTCGTTGTTGTCGCTGATGAAGGATGGCATCCGGGCGTGGTTGGAATTGTTGCGAGCCGACTTGTCGAACGTTATAGCCGGCCTGCCTGTGTGATTGCATTGAACGGTGCTGAGGGTACGGGGTCGGGTCGGTCTGTGATCGGTGTTGATCTTGGCGTAGCCGTCATTGCTGCCAGACAGAAAGGCTTTCTGATCAAAGGTGGTGGCCATGCGATGGCCGCAGGATTCTCATTGGCAACCGAAGGTCTGAATGATTTTCGCGCATTTCTTGATGAGCGTGTTGAACAACAAAGTGGCGGCGGGGCTGTAAGCCCGGATTTACGCCTAGAAGGCGCGCTATCTATTCGTGGTGCAACCGTTGAATTAGCTGAAGAAGTATCCAGGTTAGCCCCATTCGGTCCAGGCAACCCGGAACCTCGGTTTGCTCTGAAGGCAGCACGCCTTACATTTTCCGATATTGTTGGCAAAGATCATATCCGTTTCTCTCTGGCAGCGAGTTCTGGTGGTGGAACGTTGGAGGGGATTGCGTTCCGCGTTGTCGGCACGCCACTTGGTGATCTACTGTTGTCATCACGTGATCAGACTATTCATGCGGCGGGTCGCTTAAAAGCTGATACCTGGCAGGGGCGAACACGTGTTAAGTTTCATCTTGAAGACGCAGCATTGGCGCTCGGCGGAGCAGAAGATGGGGAACGATAAAAATGACGTCTAATAATTTAGAGATCCACAACGCGAAATGGGACAAACGTTTTATGGAGTTGGCGGGTTTTATTGCCCAATGGTCCAAAGATCCTTCGACTAAAGTTGGCGCCGCAATTGTTGATCCTCGCAATAAGCGGGTCGTGTCTACGGGCTTTAATGGGTTTCCATTCGGAGTTCAGGATACTGCTGATCGTCTGGAAGACCGCTCCATCAAGTATGAAATGGTTGTTCACGCTGAAACCAATGCATTGATGTTTGCGGGCAACCAGGCTGATGGCTGCACGCTTTATGTTACACCTTTGCCGCCCTGTGCACGGTGTGCCGTCTTGATCATTCAGGCCGGGATTAAGCGAATTGTTTCACCAACGCCCGACACATCAAAAGAACCTTGGAAAACGCAATTCAAGATTTCATCGCAGATGTTTGAAGAAGCTGGCGTTACGGTTGATATTCTAGACGTATAAAAATCGTCAAATCCGCGTTGGCGTTCCGTTATGGCTATGCTAATCAACGTTTTAAGGCATGCTNAGCTTTGNCTCACAAGGTCATAATGGTTATTGGGGGATAGCGTGAAGTATCGCGAGACATTAAAGCATTTCATTATGCGTCAACAGACGCAGATCACCGGTACAACAGGTGAATTTACACTCCTACTTGATGACGTGTCATCAGCATGTAAAGGCATCGCTAACTTGGTAAGGCGCGGTGCGTTATCTGGCGACCTTGGTGCAGCCGTTGGCATCAATATTCAAGATGAATCCCAAAAGCAATTGGATGTCTTGTCCAATGAACTGGCGATTAACTGGTGCGAGCAGGGCGGGCAGCTCTTTGCGATGGCATCGGAAGAAATGGTCGACGTTTATCCCGTTCCAAACAAGCTTCAACGCGGTAATTACCTGCTGATTTTTGATCCCCTTGATGGCTCGTCGAATATTGAAGTGAACGGCCCCATGGGCACAATTTTTTCAATTTGTAAAATTCCCGATGAGCATGATGCAGATCTGACCAACGATTTCATGCAAAAAGGCGCCGACCAGCTCTGTGCTGGATATGTGCTTTTTGGCCCAGCGACCATGATGGTCTTAACCACAGGTAATGGTGTTAACGGTTTCACGTTGAACCCTGAAATCGGTGAGTTTGTTCTAACGCATTCAAATATGACAATTCCAGAAGACACGCAGGAATTTGCGATTAATGCATCTAATCAGCGCTTCTGGGAGCCTCCGGTAAAACGTTACATCGATGAGTGCCTGGATGGCACGGAAGGGCCTCGCGGAAAGAATTTCAATATGCGTTGGGTTGCTGCGATGGTCGCTGATGTTCACCGGATCATCACACGCGGCGGTATCTTCATGTACCCGATCGACGAAAAAATTCGCGAGAAGGGTGGACGTCTTCGTTTGCTTTACGAAGCGAACCCCATGTCATTTATTGTTGAACAAGCTGGCGGCATGGCATCAACCGGTCGTGAGCGTATTCTTGATGTTCAGCCAACAGGCCTTCATCAACGGGTCCCCGTGATCATTGGTGCAAAGAATGAAGTACAGCGACTGATAGATTATCATACAGAATTTGATGCGGGTTAGTCGGCTTCGGTCGACGCTTTAGCGTCATTTGTCTTTTTTATGAATACTTGCCGTTGTCGTCATAAAATAATCCAGAAAATTCACCAAACGGTCTAATGACCCTGCTGTGAGATGGATCGTTGTCTTGCGACCATCCTTTTTAAGCGTGAGAACGTTCTGGCGTTGCCAATCTTGTAACAACCGATGCGCACTTGTACGAGGGACGTCCAAGGCAGCGGCAAATGCCTAAATATCGATGTCGTACCCTTGCTTTTGAGAGCAGAATAAAATCGCGATTGTTGTCATCAAATGATAACTTTTTTGATCAGTGAAAATTTGATCAATCTGCGAGACGATCCCCAACATTGCCTCTGCTGAATGAAAAAAATCATCTCGTTTAGACGCGCGATGATTGGTCAATCCGTTAGCGGCTGCGAGAGGAGGCATTATATTCTTTCTTTAGGCGAGCTTTAGGCGAGTTCATTTAGAGTAGTTCTGATGTAAATGATGCAGGCGCGAACGCCTACAACATTCCTATCCAATTTGGGATAACCTGATTTGATTCTGGACTGAACATAAATAGGTGAGACACTCCTCTACGATGTTGTTCTATTTGCGGCAAGACATAGCAAACTGGAACAATATGTGACTGTTTCACAATTCAAGTTTAAGTCGCGCAAATAACAAATTGTATGATCATTTGGATGCGGCAATTCCACGCATCAAAGAATTGAATAATTCCCTTAAAATACAATAGGTTAATATACGTCAATTATGGTTTGATAAATATACATCATCTCAAGATATGGAAGGTCAGTTTTTGAAGTACGAAGAGTTCAATGCTTATTGCGGATCATTCAAGGCCACATCGCATGTCGTTCAGTGGGGAGGGGCTGACATATGGAAGGTTGTTGATAAGGTTTTTGCAATCGGTGGGTGGCAGCAAGAAACTGAGCCAGGCATCACTTTCAAGGTGTCTGATATCGCTTACGAGATGCTTAAAGATCAACCTGGGCTAAGGCCTGCGCCTTACCTAGCGTCACGCGGCATGAAGTGGGTACAACATTACGATAAGCCGGGTTTGTCTGATGAAGAGTTAAATCCTATATTGCTGACTCGTATCGGATCGTGTCTCTCGGATTAACGAAAAAGAAGCAGTGCGCGTTTGGCCTTAATCAGACTGAGATTTGACTTTCATTTGCGAGAACGGCGGGGCATGAACGCAAATGCGTAAGTATTTCTTCTATTTGCTCGTCGTTTGCACCGCGATCAACGCCACAGGAACTCTTTTTGGTTTGTTTGGCTCTATGGCATGGTGGCTAGACCTGTTCGCACATTTTTATCTGCATATGATGTTGGCTGGCGTGTTGGGCGTTTGCGCAACGTGGCTTGTTCGCCAAAAAGGCGCACTCTTCGCTGTAAATTTCATCGTTATTCTTGTAAACGCGATTGTAGTTCTGCCTTACTTTCTGGCCTCATCAGAAAGCGTTGAAAATGCGAACGTTAAACTCGTTGCATGGAATATTCACTATACAAATAATGAAGTAGATCTTGGGATCAAGTATTTACAGCAAGCAAATGCGGATATTGTTGTCATTGCCGAGCCAACTGAAATATGGCGTGAAGGCATGGCGTCTCTCCAAGACATATACCCTTATCAATTCCACAATCCAGAATGTGATAATGTTGGTTGTGCGATCTCTTTGTTATCCAAGCATCCGTGGAAAAGTGTTCAGACGAAAAAACTTGTTTCTGATACACCGCCCGTAATTTGGGCGCAGTTTGATAGCGTTAACGGATCTGGTCCATTCGCAACTGTTGCCGTTCACATGCGCAAGGCTACCGATGAAGATGGGGCGATGCGGCAAAATCGCCAAGCCAAAGAGCTTGGAAAAATCACAGCTTCATTCAACGTGCCGTTTTTGCTGGTTGGCGATATGAATGCAACGCCAATGTCTGCTGCATTTAATACGTTTCTCTCTGAAACGGAGACAGAGCAACCAGATAAGGCATGGTTTGCAACTTGGCCGACAGTATTGGGCAAATTTGGTATCCCGATAGATCACGTTCTTACCAAAGGGAAGATAAGCGTTCAGGTTAAACTTGGTCCATCCGGAGGGTCAGACCATTTCCCTTTAGATATAATGGTTGCAATGCCTTAGGTGCTTGAACGTATCTGCTGCATTGCTGTTTTAGGACTGGATCTATGAAAGTATGATTTGTAATGCTAACGCTCACAGGCAATTGACTTAAAACTTTCATAAAATGCTGACAACTTGTCAGGCTGAGATCAGGTTCCAACCCTAGGTTCACCATCAGAAATATTATCTAACTAAACCGTCCGCTGCCAATCGGCTTCGGACGAATTGAATTTTTGAAGGGTTGATGAGCAATGGATGACCCAGTTTACGGTGTAAACTTGATATAAAACGGTAGTTTTGAAGATGTAACCTACACGAACAGCGGCCATAGCCGTAGGCGTCATCATCACAACGCCGAACTCACAGGCTGGCAAACGTCTGATGGCCCGGGCCCGGATATCAAAAGCAGCAGCTGGTGGACAAAGTCCGCAGCAGGCCGTCGCCATATCGAATTAGACGGTAGCGGTGCTCGTGATACGAACTCTTCAATCTTCCAGGAAGTACCGACATCAGGCACAGGTACCTTTTCGGTTTCATTCCAATATTCTCCTCCGCCTTACAGCCGCGCTGATTCCAATGGTATCGAAGTCATCTGGAATGGTGTCGTCATTGATACGATTACTGGAAATGGCGGTCGTACTGTCGATTGGCAAACATTCACATACGAACTTGAAGGCGCTGGCGATACAACACGCCTTGAATTCCGTGCTGTCGGCCGTGATGACGGTCGTGGTGGGTTTTTGGACGACATTAACGTCACAGCGATTTCACCTCCACCATTGTTCACAGAAAACGATGACACCGTCGTGCTTGCTGATGATGATCCCGATTATGGTTCTGGCGAAGCTTATGACGCACTTGGCGGCAACGACGTTGTCCAAGGTTGCGATCTTGACGACACAATTAATGGTAACACCGGTGACGACACGCTTTCTGGCGGCGCAGGTAATGACACACTGATCGGTGGCGCAGAGGGCGAAGTTCTTGTTGAGCGCGAGCGCGTGATTGAGCATGACCTTTCAAGCCTTAGCGATACTACGACTTTGGGTATTGATCCTGATCACTTCAATCTTGAGAGTGATCATCAGGTATCGATGACGTTTGTTGGCGAAAGCGCTGGCTACCGTAACACAGTTGGCATGTACAAAATTGGTGCTGATAGCACAATTTCTGATGTGAACATCATCTTTAAAAATGCTTCCATTAGCAATTGGGGCGGCACTGACGCAGGAACGTCCGTTGACCTTGATCTTGGTGTTGGTGAGAGCTTCGGCACATTTATCATCGCAAATGGCGCATCGAGAAATTATCTCAACTATATGCAGAACGGACATTTCGAGTTCCGTAATGCGGACGTCTCACCTGCGACTGTCGGCAGCGATGCACCTGAGCTTGTTTATGTAAATAACTGGGGCTGGACCCGTGACGTCCGTGGCGACGTCTACCATTCAGTAGCTGAAGGCGCGAACATTGCACTGAACGATGATGATACTGTTCATGTGATGTCATCAAGCAACGAAGAAGGCGGTCTTCGCCTTAGCTTTGAAGATTTGCCAAGCAGCTATAGCGACAATGATTTCAACGATGTTGTTATTGACCTGTCCTTTGCACCTATCACCGAGGCATATCTCGCTGTAGACGCTGACAACGATGTATTGTTTGGCGAAGATGGCGATGACGAGTTGATTGGTGGCTACGGCGACGATCAGTTGGATGGTGGTACAGGCAACGATATCCTTGATGGTGGTGTAGGTAACGACATTCTAAACGGTGGCGATGGCAAAGACGAGTTATACGGCGGTGCCGGTGACGATATCCTGAACGGTGGCAAAGGCGGTGACCTGCTTGACGGCGGCGCTGGCAATGACACCCTTAATGGTGATGGCGGCAAAGATGTTCTTAATGGTGGCGACGGTAATGACATCCTTAATAGCAACGGCGGCACTGGCAAAGATGTTCTTAACGGTGGCGACGGCGACGATACCTTAAATGGTGGCGGTGACGACGACGTGCTTATGGGCGGTGCTGGTAATGACATCCTCAATGGTGACAACGGTAACGATGTCATCGATGGCGGCGACGGTGACGATATCATCGACGGCGGCCTCGGTAGCGACACAATCATTGGCGGTCTTGATAACAACACGCTTAACGGCGGCGGCGGCGACACTCTGACGGGTGGTGACGGTGAAGACACCTTGAGTGGCGGCGATGGTAACAACTACATCACAGGCGGTGCCTCTAGCGACTTCCTATATGGTGACGAAGGCAACGACGAAATCCATGGCGGTGCTCTTGATGACCGTATCTGGGGTGGTGTTGGTAAAGACGAGATGTTCGGAGATTCCGGCAACGACATTCTTTATGGTGGCGATGATAACGACACCCTTCATGGCGGTGATGACAATGATACACTGCGCGGCGAAAATGGTAACGACACCCTGTTTGGTGACAATGGCGTTGACGTATTAATAGGCGGTTAAGGTAAAGGCACGCTTCATGGCGGTGAAGGCAGTGATATCCTGATCGGTCAAGAAGGTGCCGATATGATCTTCGGTGAAGCAGGTAACGACACATTACTTAGCGGTAGCGGTGGCGACACGCTCGACTGCGGTGCCGGTAATGATAACCTGCAAGGCGAAGGTGGCAGCGACGTTATGATCGGTGGCACTGGTGCTGATACCATGTTTGGTAAGGGCGGTACGGATAATTACATTATCGACCTTAGCGCAGTTGACACGGGCATCGGTGCAGGTAACCGTGATATCATCCAGGACTTCGAGGCCGACAATACGTCGGGCAGTGCTGATACGATTGAGTTCTCAAGTGTTGTTTCATTCACGTATCTTGGTGATGAAACAAACGCGTTCTCAGGCGGCGGTGCATCGGGACGCTTTAATAGCGCAACGAAAATTCTCGAGATCGATAGCGATGGGGATATGGTTGCCGATGCAGAAATTGAACTGCTCAATGTTGACGGCGCTGATCTCGACAGCACGGACTTCACACTAACCTGATAAGCTGAGACGCTTTAGCGTTCTTGGAAAGCATTACTCATACGGTGGCGGAGAGGGTCTAAAATATATTCTAGGACTGTCCGTTCACCGGTGTGAATGCTGGCAATAACCTGCATGCCAGGAAAGAGCTCATAACGCAGCTCTCCATTCTCAAAATAACTTTTTTCAATCTCAATACGGACCCGGTAGAAGGGGAAGCCTTCAGGTGACATCAGTGTGTCCGGGCTGACCTCAATAACCTGCGCGTCGAGTTTACCAAATCGAATAGCGTCAGATGATGCGAGTTTCACAACAGCTGCCTGACCGTTTGCGACGTAACCGATGTCCTGAGTTGGAAGCTTGCCCTCAACGACAAGCTTGTCACCGATAGGCACAACATCGACTTCAGGATCACCCGGACGTACGACACCACCAACAGTCACGACATGCTTGGTCTTCACGACTCCGTCGACTGGAGAGCGCACAATCGCTCTATTTAAGCTATCTTCAAATTTTGTAATACGTTTGCTTAATTCACGTGATTGAAGCCGTGCCGTTTCCAGAGATTTCTGCGCCTCGTCAGCGAACGTTGTTTGAATGGATGCGAGTTCCGCTTGCTGTTCACTCAACGCAGACTCTGCGCGCAAGAGCGCCGCTTGATCCGCCTCAACAGTACTTTGAAGGGTGCGTTCTTCTTTGAGTAAATCCAAATGGCGAAAACTGTTTGTAAGATTCTTAGCCAGAAGTTCCTGGCTCATACCCACCTGTTCGCTAACTAATGAAAGGCTCTTCTTGCTGCCAACAATACGTTGTCTGATCTCGTTGATTTCCTGACGCCGCTGCAGAACCGTTTGTTCTTGAGAGTTAAGGTTGCCTTTGTGACGGGCAAGCCGCGTTTTAAACCGTTTCTGTGCTTGTGCGACCAGCTCAGGGTATTCGACCTTTATCTCATCGGAAAATGTCGCGGTGTCTTTGCCTTCAGATAAAGCTTTGAACTGTGCGATATCAGTTTCTAGAGATGTCAGCCTTACACGTAGTTCTGCAACATCGGCGCTGCTTACGGTTGGCTCTATGACGATCAATGGCTGATTGGCTTTAACTTCACTGCCTTCGCGCACCATAATCTCACGAACGATTCCACCTTCTAAGTGTTGCACCGTTTTGACTTGAGAGGAGGGGATAACCTCACCCACGGCAACACTGACGATATCCAGTTTGCTTATGGATGCCCAGACCGTAAAAACAACGACGCAGAGCGCTGCGACCCAGAATGTACTGTGTGTCGCCAGAGAGATCTTTTCAGATGGCCCTGAGTTGGGGGCGGTCATGTCGCTCATGCCTTGTCGGCCTTTTCAATTTTTGGATCTGGTGGCGGCAGTTTCGGGTCCGGTTTTGGTAATGCCTTTTGCCCCACGCGCGTAATCTTTGGCACAGGCTTCGAGTTTAAATCGAGTTGGATGTGTAGACCTTTGACGATATCGCTATCGTGCGACATCACAATAATGGTCCGCCCTTGTTCAGCCATACCTGCCAGAGCTTGATAGACTGCACGGCATCCTTCTGCATCCAGGCTCTCAGTTGGTTCATCGATGGCAACTAAGGCACCATCTGTCGCCAATGCACGGCCTAGCGCAATACGTCGACGAATACCTTCAGATAACTGCCAACCATTATCGGCAATCATCGTATTCAAGCCTTCTGAGCTTTCATCAAGAAATTTTCTGAGGCTACACTTGTCGATAACACTCGCCAACCGTTCGTCATCGACATCAGGATTATTGATCAAAATATTATCGCGGATAGTTGCATTCAAAAGTGCTGGCTCTTGGTGCAGGAATACAACTTGGCGGCGCTACCATGCTGGGGCCAGTTGCTTCATATCCAAGCCATCAACCAGGATTTGTCCGCGCGTGGGCTCAACAAGTCCGAGCAGTAATCGCGCAAAAGTCGACTTACCCATACCGTTGTTACCAATAACGACAAGAACCTGACCGGTATCAATCGTTAGGTTAAGTTGCTCAAAGATTGGAAGCTTACTTTTAGGGTAAGTGAATGCAGCGTCACGAAATTCAATGCGACCTGTGTAGTTCGTAATGGTCGAACCTATTTCAGCCTCAGCCTCAACGTGCTCAAATTTTTTAAACATATCCAATGCTTCTCTCGCCTTCACAAAAGCAGAACCAAGTTGTGCAAGTTTCGTGACCGGCTGAAGAGCGCGTACGGCCAGGATATTGCCGCCAATCATCACGCCAACGTCCATTTGTCCCATCACAACAAGCGTTGCACCTACGGCCACGACAGCGACGCTCATCAAGGCCATGGCACTTTGAGTGACCGTTTGCACCATCCCTTGAACACCACTCATATCGCGGCGCATTTTCTGTGCTGCTGTGATATGCTTGTACCAGGCATCCTGGAGATATGAGCCCGCATTAAAACTACGGATCATGTCGGCTTCACGGGTTGCTGTCCCCATCAACGCGCTGCCGTCAGCTGAGGCCTGTTGAATGTTCTGCGCCATACCTTGCATTTTTCGATGCCCGATCAGGCCAACAAGGAACACACCAACAATAAAACAAATCACGACGTAAGCCAGTAACGGCTCAATAATATATAGGACAAAGACAAATAGAACGGTGAAAGGGCATCCAGGATCGTCGTGATGTTTGTTGCGTTATAAGCAGACTCAATGGCGGTGGTGCCATTTAAAATTTCTTTGCGAGTTTCCGCGGGGGTTTGTTCAAGGGCAGGGACCTTTGCCTTAACCAATGTCTCAAAACCTTTGAGTGCGGTTTCTTCGTCAGGGCCGACACTGATGCCCCGGGCAAGCGATGTGCGGGATTGTCTGAGCACAAATTCAAAGATAATCGCAATCAACACGCCACTGGTTAATGTGTACAACGTCGCGTCGACACCCTGGCCAACATAACGGTTCAAAACCTGCATAACGAACAAAGGCGAAGCCATGGCCATGATGTTGACCAGGAACGAACCGAACAGGAGTTCGCCCGTAATAACAGGTCTAGATCTCAGGCGGCGTAGCAATTCGTTCATAAAAGGCTCAATTTTATATCAAAATAAGGATAAATTCTGAGAGGTTCAGCATGACCCATAATCTACATAACATAATGAATTTAAACAATTTTTTTAGGAATCGCCATGTATGTTTGCTATGCTAAGAAACATTATGAAACGAATGATTACAAGCGGTGTCTCGACTTGTAATTAGTGCCTGCTATACTCCGCCGCTTCTCCCCTAAATAAAGTGACGAAAATAGAGAAATGCATCTTCGAGGCTGGCAACAAAAAATCATCGATAGTTACCCTGAGATTATAAAACAGAACCGTCGTTTTATTCTCAAAGCACCCACAGGTGCGGGTAAAACCGTGCTCGCGCGCGAGATTGTCGATCGGTTTTACAAAGGCAAAAAAGTTATCGTTTTGTGCCATCGGTTGGTCCTGTTGGAACAACTCGAGCGCGCGTTAAAAGTAAGCCATAATGTCAAAAAGCTTGCGGTTTCAGATACGGGCCCTGCTTTTGAGGGGTACGATCTGTTATTGTCGACGAGTATGCGCGCCAAAGAAGTTCTGGCAGACGCTATTCTTAAAGCTGATCTGATCATTGTAGATGAAGCGCACCGGGTTTCGCCAAACGGGCGTGGCTACAAGCGGATCATTGACGAGTTTCAAGAGCACGGCAAATCAACCGCGCAGTTTATGGGCTTAACGGCATCACCAGAACGACGCACTGGTGATCAACGTGATCAGCTCAACCTTGCATTCGATGCGATTATCGATTGTGCAAACATTGAGGATTTGATCGACGAGGGCATTCTCGTTCAACCGATCTATCGTCCACATTTTGTACATGATCTTGATTTAGATAGTATCGATATTAGCTCAGGCGAGTTTCCTATTGCGACACTGGCAAGTGAAATCATCAAGTCGTCGATGATTGATTATGCTATTTGGGCTTATAAAGAAGAACGCGAGAAGCTTAAGATGAAGCCAGTATCAGCCTGGTTCTGTACAGATGTCAGTGTCGCCGAGGTAACACTCAATTCCATACGACAGTTTGGGATTGAAGCAGAAATCATTACGGCGGGAACGCCTATTAAAGAACGTATGAAGCTATTGAAGCAGCACGAGGATGGCGAGATTGAAGCCATGGTATCGGTTGGCGTTTTGGCTGAAGGTTGGGATAACCCTAACTGTAATATTATCGTTCACCTTCGCCCGACACTATCGAAGGTCCTCTGGGGTCAGACGGTTGGTCGCGGGTTAAGATCTGCCCCTGGCAAAGATAAGTGTATTGTCATTGATGTGAGTTCTAACTGGAGCACTTTTGGTCCCGTTGAAAAATTGCAGTGGAGCCTTTGGAGCCACCCACGTTCATATATGCAATTCAAGAACCGCTTTAACTGGATTGGCCAGCAGCAAGATAACGAAGAAGCAAGCGAGACCTATCTGCTCTGTAAGAACAATCTGCCAGGTGGGACATACTGCTCACACGTTTATAAGAAAGATGCGTATGAAAATGATACGTGTCCCGTGTGTGGCGCTTACGCAGCGATCGATATTTACAAAGAACAAAAGCTGGATAGCTCGCTCAATGAAAACAAACTGCATCAGTTGTTCTTTGATCGGGTACCCGAGTTCTATAGCAAACTCAATCTGTCTGTGTGGAACGGTCTAGGCCTGTCTGCATGGAAGAATGCGACACCAAACGAACAAGCCTTCCTGACGTTCTGCATGGCGTTTGCCGAAGTTTCAGGAGAGCCAACGCAATCTGAGTCTGAATATTGGGATGCGGCACTAGCGGCCGAGACACATATCCGTGCGTTCCTAGTCGAGAACAAGTTCCAGATCGTAAAGCAGATCGATTTTGATCTCTCAGCCTTAGCTGACGGTATGCATACGCGCCGCGATATTCGCACTCTGCAAGCTAACTATGGCATTTCGTTGTGTGGTGGTGTGTTTGAATCACAGACACGTTCCGAATGTGAACGCAAATACCAGAAGGCCGTTAAGATTGCCGAACGCGTTGCGATCCTTGGCTGTTCACCTCAGGATAATCTACCGTACTTCAACGCAGCTGATCATCTGGCATCGCTTTAAACTAAGCGGGAAAGACCGGCTCTTCATCGCCGATCGCCCAAACTGGCCATTTCGTCATAATGCTTTTGAAGCGTTCTGATTCCAGATGACCTGCAAGCCAGCCTTGTAAATGGGGTAGGGGCTGTGCATCGAACCAAGCGCGGTCTGTATTCGCGAACTGTCGTACGAATGGAAATATGGCGAAGTCTGCCAAGCACGGACGATCCCCAAACAAATGTGTGTGCTTTCCGAGGCGGCCGTTGAGTTTCTCTAGGAATGCCGCGCCTTCAGTCCGATGAAAAACGGGATCTGTACCTTCTTCATATCGGATCGCATATTTGTATCGATCAATGTTATGCTTGAAAGGGCCGTCGCTCTCGGCGATCAATTCTTTCACTTCTGCCGATGTTCCCACTTCAGGATCAAGCCAGTTTTCTGGATCGTTCTCGCCCAGAGCCCAATGCATAATATCGAGGCTTTCTTCCAATACGGTGTCATCTAGAAGTTTCAAAACCGGCACTGTTGCCTTCGGGGAAAGCGCGATCATATCGGCGGGTTTGTCCCTGAGGACGATTTCACGAAGGGCGCATTGCTGGCGGCTCGCACTTAACGCAAGGCGCGCCCGCATCGCATAAGGACAGCGACGAAAAGAATATAAAGTTGGGAGCGTAGGCTCAGCCATCTGCCTTTCCGGACTTCTTTGGATCGTCGTAATCATGACCGATATGTGTTTCACCACGTTCTTTGGCCAACGTCATTTGCTTTTGTCGTGCCGCATAACGGGCTTTTTGTTGGTCGTTACTGACATCAAAGCACTTTGGGCAACTGACACCGGGCGTATATTTCGGCGATTCCTTATCAGCGTCATCGATCGGGTTGCGACATGCGCGGCACATATCATAACTGCCAAGTGCAAGGTCATGCTTTACTGAGACCCGCTCATCAAATACGAAGCACTCACCATCCCACATGGACTTATCTTGCGGAATGTTTTCGAGATATTTGAGGATACCACCTTTAAGATGGAACACGTTCTCAATGCCTTGTTGCTTTACGAACGCTGTCGCTTTCTCACAACGAATACCGCCGGTACAGAACATCGCGACTTTCTTGCCGTTATCGATCTCAGCCAAGAGTTCAGTCTGATTTTCAAACCAGTCAGGGAAATCACGAAAGTTCGTCGTATTAGGGTTTATCGCCCCTTCAAAGGTTCCAATACCGACTTCATAATCGTTACGGGTATCAATGACGACAACGTTTGGGTCCGAGATGAGGTCATTCCAATCTTGCGGGTCGACATATGTGCCCACGACCTGGCTGGGATCGATGTTCGGCACGCCCATGGTGACGATCTCTTTCTTTAACCGCACCTTCATCCGGTGGAATGGGTTTTCCGCAGCAAAAGACTCTTTATGCTCAAGTGCGTCGCAGCCTTGAATTTGTTTGATATACGCTAAGGCTGCATCAATGCCATCACGTGAACCGGCAATGGTGCCGTTGATACCCTCGTGAGCAAGGAGCACGGTTCCATAGACGCCGTGCGATCTGCACAAGGTCTGCAATGGCTCTTGATAGACCTCAAAGTCAGGCAAGGCTGTAAAGTTATAGAACGCTGCAACGACAAAAGAGGCGTTGTCTGCATTAATGTCGACGCCATCAGGCATGCTTAAAAATCTCTCACTGGGTCATTTCTATAATGCGTACTCATACTCAAGCAATACGATCAAAACAACCATTTCAGCGCAGATTTCGTATATGCAGGGCCAAACAATGTACATCTATGAATGTTCTTTAATAGGATCACAGAGACCCTTGCGAATGTAGGGGCATACTCGTAGTGTTCCCCCGTGGTTCCGCTTGATCGATTGAAAGGGCGGATGAAAAGGGAATACGGTGAGGCGTACTCATCAGAGGCTAAAACCGAAGCTGCCCCCGCAACTGTAAGCGTTTTCCACTCAAAAACAGAGCTAGGTAATGAACGTGAGCCAGGATACCTGCCACATTTCTACAACCCTAATGTTTGTCGGGTGAGACGAACGGGAGATGAATATGAAGAACTTTATTCGCGCCAGCGCTGCGGTCATCGCGCTATTTACACCAACACTTGCATTCGCGCACCACTCTTTGGGTGGCATGCCAATGGTTACATTTGCAGACGGTCTGCTATCAGGCGTAGGTCATCCGCTTTTAGGATTTGATCATCTATTCTTTGTTGCATTAGTCGGTATTGCCGCCATTTACACTAAGCAACGCTTCACATCGCCTATGGTATATATCGTTGCGATGCTGTTTGGATGTTATGCGATGTCTACAGGCATTGGCTTGCCAGCCAAAGAAGTCATTATTGGACTTTTTTTATTGACTTTGGGCGCCGTTGTTCTTTCCGATAAAGCCCTTAGTTTGTTGCCTGCTATCGCAATTTTTGCAGGTTTCGGATTGTTCCATGGCTCAGCTTTTGGTGATGCTCTGGCGTCACAAGAAGCAGGAATCGGTGGTCAGGTCTTAATTGGTTATCTGGTTGGCCTCAGCGCTATTCAGTATGCGATTGCCCTCGGTGCTGGTTGGCTGGTTGCCAAAGTCCTTGGTGCATTGACTGCGCAAGCCATACAGGCACGTCTTGCTGGTGCTGTTGTTGCTGGTGTCGGTCTTTTCCTGACATTGGAAAATGTTGAAGGGATTGTTTTCGATCTTATGGGTTGGACCTCTTAACACAGATATCGTCGGGCAGGGTGCACGTACACTCTGCCCGCACCCTCTATCTAAAATACAAGGAATTGAATTATGCGTACATTTTTGACTGTATTCATTTGCACCGTTTTATTTGCTGTCAGCCAAGCTTCTGCACATGAGATGAAGAACAATGGCCTTATGGTTAAAGATTCATGGGCGCGCGCCACTGCGGGTCCTGCCAAAGCTGGTGCAGCGTATCTCACAATCGCCAATATGGGACACGAGACTGATCGTCTTGTTGCTGTAAAGTCTGACTTGGCAAAACGGACAGAAATCCATACCCACCTTATGAAAGATGGCATGATAAAAATGCGTCATGTGGAAGCTGTTGAAGTCTCTCCAGGGACGCCAACAATCTTTCAGCCAGGCGGCCTGCATATTATGTTTATGGGCCTCAACAAACCTCTCGTTGAAGGCGAGACATTGCCACTGACATTGGTCTTTGAAAAAACGGGTGAAATCGATATTGAATTTGTCGTCCAAGGCGTTAGCGCAAAGTCAAAAAATAAGGATGGCCACGGTGCCCATAAGCACAAGTATCGCAGCTAAATTAAGAATGGAGGCGGTGTTTTCATTGCCGCCTCCACTTTCCTGAAGACCTCCGAAATAGTTTTCCTAAGAACTCTCAGCTATTTATAATGAGACGAGTCGAGGCGGACTAATTCCCTCGAGTTTTAATGATTTTTATCGGTTTTTATAATGCCCATCGGTGCCATTTGATATGCGAAATGTGGTGGCGTTTATAATGCTCCGTCAAATTGACTACGCGTGTCTCAAGTTCAGGAATGCCCATTAATGAATAGATTCAATTGTGATTGCGGTAACCGTCTGTTTTTTGAAAATACAGAATGCTTGGCATGTGCGCGTGAAGTGAGCTAGTGCCCTGTTTGCGCTACACTTACAGCAATGACTGACACTACAAATGGCAGCCAATGTGTACGTTGTGAAAGTGACCTCAAGAAATGTAAGAACAGGGTCGATCACGAAGTTTGCAATCGCAGCGTTGTCGCACCTACTGCGACGGATAAAAGTGCATCCCCGTTTTGCGACTGCTGCCGCTACGACGATTCCATACCGGACCTCTCTGTTGAAGGCAACCTAGAGAGCTGGCGCTTACTGGAACAGGCTAAGCGACGCTTGATGTATGGATTGGATAGCCTTGGATTACCTCATGGTACGATCGCAGATGGCTTCGTGTCAGGGCTCTCATTTGACTTCAAAGGCGACAGTATTGCACCGCAGAGTCTATGGCGCACAGTCGGCACTCAAGAACGGGTTTTTACAGGTCACGCTGGTGGAAAAATTACCATCAATATTCGTGAGGCTGATACCGTCGAGCGCGAGAAATTGCGTATCGATCTTGGTGAAGGGCATCGAACACTCATTGGTCATTTTCGGCACGAAATTGGCCATTATTACAGGGATGTTTTGGTAGATGGTCATGCCACATACAAGACAGAATTTGTTCGTCTTTTTGGTGACTATGAAAACCCTACCTAAGCGCGTCCCTGGAACGACATTACGCTGAAGGTGCTCCTAGGGATTGGCAGAAGGCATATATCAGCGCCTATGCCACGATGCACCCATGGGAAGACTGGGCAGAGACGTTCGCATTCTATCTCGACATCATTGATGTCATGGAGACGGCATCGTGTTCGGGTTTGATCGCAGTGCAAACACAAGATGACTTAAAGAACCTACTCAAAACATATACGCGCCTTGGTGTCCTGTTGAACGAGCTCAATCGTGGTATGGGATTAATTGATTTCCTTCCCGCCTTAGTGGTTCCCGACGTCGTGACAAAGCTAGAGTTCGTTCACGAAGTCATTGCCAGCGCACGAGACATTGCACCATCGCCGCAAGTAACGGTTAGTGCTTGATAACTCACGAGATCAGTCACTAACAAAACTAAGTTTCTGTGTAACGGCTTCACCGACCCATTTCCCGGTCGCAAAGCATGCGCTTAACAGATATCCGCCAGTTGGTGCATCCCAGTCGAGCATTTCACCGGCAACATAGACATTGTCCATAGATTTAAGCTCAAGGCTCTCCGTTATATCGCTCCAAGTAACACCGCCGGCCGTCGATATGGCCTCGGCAATGGGCCGGGTGCGGCGCAGTGCTAAGGGGAGGGCCTTTATAAGCCCTGCAAGCCGGACAGAGTTATTGAATGCAGATCGATCGTCACCCTCATAGAGCAAAGCTGACTTGATGCCTGACAGGCCAACGGTACGCTTTAAATGTGTCGCCATTGATTTTTTACCGCGTGGCCTGGAAAGACGCTGAACTAACGACGCCTCATCGATATCAGGTGTAAGATCTATTTCCAGGTTCGCAGAGCCGTCTCGCTCCAGAGTATCCCTAAGAATACCCGACAATACGTATATGGGCCCACCTTCAAGACCATAGTCGGTCACCATGCATTCACCGCCAGCCTTTTGGCCCTGTGCGGTCATTGTTATCCCTTTTAAAGGCTGACCTTGGAAATGCTGGCGAAGGTGATCGCTCCAATCCACCTCGAAACCACAGTTTGCGGGCTTTAGGGGTGCCACAAACACGTTTCCTGAACAGAGCCATTCAACCCAAGCACCATCCGAGCCCAGCTTGGGCCAGCTGGCGCCACCCAACGCCAATATAGTGATGCATGAACGGACCTGTAGGCTGCCGTCAGGTGTATCGAACATCAAACCGCCATCTTTGTCCCAGCCCATCCATTTATGGCGTACATGAATTTGCAGCCCATTGGCACGCAATTGCCTTAGCCAGGCCCGTAACAGCGGTGCCGCCTTCATCTCGGTCGGAAACACACGGCCTGACGTCCCGACGAACGTCTCCACGCCCAGGTTGGTCGCCCACGCGCGGATCGCACTCGGGGGGAAAGCATCTAAGATTGGTGCTAGAAAGGACTTCGACTCAACAAAACGTTCACTGAAGGCATCAAACGCTTCCGCATGTGTAAGATTAAGCCCGCTTTTACCCGCCATCAGAAACTTACGCCCAAGAGACGGCATGGAATCATACAGGTCGACACTAACCCCTTTGGCACATAGAACATCCGCCGCCATCAACCCAGCAGGCCCACCCCCAATGATGGCGACGCTTTGGTTGTTCTTATCTGTCATATTTGAACAGGCGTAGGTGAGGGGCGGCATTATAATATAACAAGACAGAGAGAGCCCTCATGGTGGAAATGATTTCTATTAATATTCTACTTTATAACAGAATTCAGAGCTACAGCACGACTACATCATATGTAAATTTAGAACGCCTTATGATACTTTTGCTGCTTTGTTTTATAGCGAGATGATTAAGACCCATGGGGCAGTGTAACTTTGACGGTTGTACCTTTTCCAACATCACTCTCTATTGAGATGTTTCCGCTATCAACCTCTCGTTTGTCCGCGTGGATTTGGGATGGGAGTGACAGAGAGCGTTAAAGAAGCCGTGGAGTGGTATCGCAAAGCAGCCGAGCAAGGAGTTCCAGACGCGCAGAGCAATCTGGGTTTGATGTACAAGAAAGGCCAGGGCGTAATATAGGACAATTTATACGCTCATATGTGGTTGAATATCGCAGCATCAAATGGGAATGCGACTGGGATTAAGAATAGAGACATCGTTGCGATGATGATGACGAAAGAGTATCTCGCAGAAGCACAGAAACTCGCACGAGAGTGTGTGAAGAAAAATTATAAGGGGTGTTAGAGCCATGCAAACGAACGAACAAATAATAACATGCCACTTTTGTTTTGAGCAATTTGAGGTTGATCTAGAAGTTGCTGAAACATTTAGCGGTCATAATTCTGAAATCTATGACTGTGTTGTTTGCTGTAATCCCAATAAAATAACCTACGTGATCCATGATGGTGAAGTTAGCAACTTAACCGTCAGTGATGGGAACGAGTAATGCTGGCTTGACGGTCATCTACGACCAGCATTGGATGACAACTGTGTATTTTTTTGCTTTTTCTACTAAATTCGAGAGGCGATCACGCTTGATGGGTGACTTCGTTTCAAATGGTACATCAAAAGATGCCATTAATGCTTTTGCAAGTTAGTCCTTCACTGCAAAATTCACATTCTGAGGTATGTCACCAGTAGCTTTAGCGACTGCAAGCGCTCGGAGTTTTGCAACAACTACACCCGCAACATTCCCGTACTCGTCCAGTAATGGCCCTCCGCTATTACCCGGTTGAATAGGCGCGGAGATTTGAAGCTGACTAATATCATCAAGAAGCCCCACAGTCGCACTTACAATTCCAGTAGAGACCTTTAATTGAGAGCCCAGCAAACCATGGAGCGGAAAACCAAGAGCGATAATATCGTTTCCTGACCTTACAGAACCTTTTGCACGGAAATAAGCTATTTTAGAAGGTTGGAAGTTTGCCTTTAATAGTGCCAAATCAGAATTTTTATCGCGCCCTTTAATCTGAACCTCATCAATCTTCTGGGTATCAATAATTAGAGTGAGCTTAGCGCAATCTTTAACAACATGATCATTTGTGATCAGTTCCCCCCTTCTTGAGATAAAAAACCTGAACCGGATGAGGTAATCTCAAGTTCCTTCGGCTTATTTGGCGCGCGGGTGGCTTGGGGTTGATTTGTATCAGTCGATAACGAAGCGGCATAGCTTTTTGCTGCATATAATCGTGCAAAACTTCTACCGTTTTGGGCAGAGCATCTGTAAATTTTCATATTAGTCAAAAAGCCCGTGGGGGTTACGCACCATTGGCTGCTATGACGGTAATTTGAGGAGGTTGTCTGGCTTTGGCAGCTTTAAATTAGAAGGCCAACCATGCATAGTCCTAATACTGATAGCCTATTTTTTGTAATTTTCTGAGCATTCATCTCCGCGATCCAAATAATTACCCCTTGCCAAATTCTCGTGTAACGCTAACAGACATCTTGCCAAAGCGAAACCATCCAAGCCATAAATAGTTATGGATATTTTCTTCAAACATATAGCCCTGATTATCATTGCAACCAGCCTCGCCACACCTGCACATGCAGAACCAACTATCCTGACAGGCACTGTTACCCATGTCCGTGACGGTGACACCATCGAAGTGGGCAAGGTGCCGATCAGGTTGAATGGCGTGTCAGCCCCTGAGTTGAAAGAACCACTGGGACCGCAATCTAAACAGTTCATGCGTAATCTGGTGAACGGCAAGCACGTGCGCTGTGAACTCACAGGCGCGAAGACCTATGACCGTTTCGTCGGCACTTGTTATCTTGATGGTGAAGATATCGGCATTGCTGTTATCGCCGCTGGGCGGGCGCTGGACTGTCCGCGTTACTCAGGCGGTCGTTACGCCGAGTTTGAGTTAGCGGCTGCGCGTGAGTTGATTAAGCTGCCTAATTACTGCCGACAATCATAATCCCATAAGAGTATAGAGACGTCACTCTTTTTGGCGTGACCCGCGCATCATTAGTATTGGCACCATCCCCATCATCGTGACGAGGGCTAGTATTGCAAATGACATTGTATATGTCGCTGTGACTTCATGAATGGCTGAGAACACCAATGGCCCCATCATGACGCCAATAAAGGTCGGCACCAGCACGCCGCCTGTGGCGCTGCTAATTTTACCTTCGGGTGCCAGGCGACCGATCTCGGCCATGAATACGCCGTTCCAGCCAACTGCTGACATACCGAACAGAAACAGTATCCCGAACACCGCAACCAAAGGCATGCTATCCGACAAGAACGCTGTGGCGACAGCGGCGACAACAGAAAGAGATTGCGCGAACAAGAGTGTTTTACGCCCATCGCCGTTACGGTCTGCAATCACGCCCCAGCCCAATCGTCCAGCAACACCGGCGATTTGAATAACCGCAAGGCCAACACCCGCAAGAACGAGATCAAACTTCACGTCCTCAACCAGCATTGTAACAGCAAAGGTCATCAGGGCGAGTTGAACACCCGAGAACGTGAGCGCAGCCAGCGCAAGTAATCTAAGCTCACGAATACGCAGGACCAGACTGACATCCTTAAAGACAGCACTCCTGAATTTTGTTGTGGGATCGCGATCACCATCAAGTTTGGCGCGCAGCGGCTGAATTAATAAAACGGTCGAGAGTGCAAGAAATGCCCCTGCCATCAATGACCACTGCCACCCAAAAGCAATGGCAATCGGTGGCGCCATAAGTCCAGCAACCACGCCCCCTAATGGCTGGCCCGTTTGCTTCACAGAAAAAATCAAATTCCTATTGGTAGGCGACGCGATCTTCATCATCAGATGAGACGCCGCGGGATTGGTCATGCCGTATGCAATGCCAAGCCCCAACGAGCCGACAAAAAGTGCTGCGACATGCGGTATCGCAATGATCAATAACGAGAGACCGATGGCTGTTGCTGCAATTTGGTTCGCCCGAACCGCCCCTAATTTCCGCTGAACAAGTCCACCACAAAGCGACATTAACGTCGCCCCAACGTAAGCAAGGCTGACTTGAAACCCAATCATGGAAACTGGCAAATCAAGGGTTCGCGCCAGTTCTGGCGCAATCGCTGCAGGTATAAGGATCCCCATCGTCGCAATAACTTGAACAGCGGTGACACCGCCGATGGTTGCCAAGGCGAGATCTTTGCTTGGGAGAGATTGGGGATCAGATACATTCATGCGTCGCAACCTAGCCGCACAATGCCAAGCGGTCTATATTGCTTCGTATGAAAGTCGTAGAAAAAACCGTATCCCTATTCTTTTGCGCCATTCTTATAGCGTGTGCCGCGCTGCCTCCCATTGAACCTTCAGTCACTGAACCCGTCCAACGCCCCAATATCGCAACCATTGCAGCGATGGATGATACGGTAGCAGTTCAGGCCCTAGGCCTAAATTCAACAAACTGGGGCTATCTGGTCGTCGATTCTGTCACGGGCAGCGTTGTCGCCGCGCACCAGCCAGACATGGCTTTTCCACCTGCATCGATAGCTAAACTCCCAACGATGATTGCAGCTCTCAGCATTCTTGGGCCCAGTTATCGTTTCACAACACAACTTCATGCGCGAGGCCTCTTAAAGTCTGGTGTCCTTCAGGGCGATCTCGTGCTTTCCGGAGATGGTGACCCTTTGCTCACGGTCGGAGACTTGCGCGCATTGGCAGTCCGCTTAAGAGATACCGGCATCACAAAGGTCGATGGCCGGTTCCTGTTCCATAGTGCCATGCCTGAGTTTACTGAAGTTGAAACCTCGCAACCTGCAACCGCACCTTACAATCAAGGATTGGGCGGGCTAAACCTTGAGTTCAATCGCGCCCTGCTGACCCGTCCGTCACAAGGATCAGATGACGGCGCGTATACCACGCCGCCTGAAGCCATGCCTTATATACCAGCAGATGCCCGCATGATCTCTGGAAGATATACTTTGCCCGTTCAAAACCCGGCTGAGTTCACGGCACATATCTTTAAAAAATTCGCTGCATTTGAAGGAGTCGACTTACCGTCTCCCGCCTCAGGTTCGCCAGCAAAAGACGCGATCATTCTGGCACAGATAAAATCGCAGCCGTTGATCGAAATCGCCCGTGCCGGACTTGAGTATTCAAATAATATGGTTGCCGAAATTGTTGGCTTGGCTGCATCACAGAACCAAGACGATACAACGTCAACACTGGCGCAGTCCGCGAACACACTTGGACGCTGGCTTGATCTGGAAGTCCCCGGCTTGGAAGGTTTTAAGACCGCGCTCACCAATCATTCAGGGCTATCCACAACGTCTAGAATATCACCACGCCAAATGGCTGCGCTTCTTGGGTACGCCAAAAACAAACACTTCGATGGTTGGCGCTTCGATGCGCTTTTAGCGCCCGGCGGTGCCCGCGATAATTTCCGTGGACGGTTTCGTAGTCCAGAACTTGGTTATCGAGTTTGGGCGAAAAGTGGGACGATGCGTTATATCAAAGGCCTTGCCGGTTACCTCAATGCAGCCTCGGGCAAACGATTGATATTTTCAATTTTTGTGTATGACCAAGCAAAGCGAGATCAGCTTGAGAACGACCCCGCGCGATTTTCGTCTCATGCGCGACGCCAATCAAGTCAATGGCGCAATGATGTTGAGCATTTTGAAGAAGGTCTTATCCAGCGCTGGATTACCACACACTGAAAAAGAAATAGCTGGCAGGACGCGCCTGCCAGCTGAGTTTGGGACTTGGAGAAACGAAGGGGCACCGCCCCTGGATTATTTATTCGATGGCGCCATCATTTGATCCGCCGTCTGAATAACCTTGGAATTCATATCGTAAGCACGTTGGGCGCGGATCATCTCGGCAATCTCTTCAACCGCATTCACGTTTGAGGCTTCAATGAACCCTTGCAACACGGAACCGGCGCCGCCTTCACCTGGATTAACGAGCGAAGCTGCACCCGAAGCCGCCGTCGCGGTATAAAAGTTATTACCTTCAGCATTCAATCCACCTTCGTTCGGGAACATCGCAAGTTGAACAACACCAACATTAGTTGGCGTCGCATCACCGTCTTGTTTTACCAGCACTTCACCCGTCGCATTGATCGAAATATCGACCGAATCAGGTGGCACCTGCACACCCGGCAACACAGGATAGCCATCATGCGTCACGAGTGCGCCCGAGCTATCAAGTTGGAACGTGCCATCTCGTGTGTAGCCAACATCGCCATCCGGCAATTGAATTTGGAAATACCCTTTGCCCTGGATCGCCAGATCGAACGAGCTGTTAGTAGCACGAAGACTGCCCTGCTCAGTGACTCGGTAAACCGACATCAAGTCGACACCATGTCCAGACTGAACGCCGCCCAGCACTTGCTCGCCAGCGCGTGATCCCGCGCCATCCGGTCGTTCACTATTCTTATAAATCAGGTCATGAAATTCTGTCCGACGGCGCTGATAGCCTGTCGTATTCATATTCGCGAGGTTGTTCGCAACAACCTCGACGTTTCTTTGTTGCGCCATCATGCCCGAAGCACCAATTCGCAATGCGTCCATTTTCCCGTTCCTTTTTATTGCCGGTCATGGTTCTGACCGTGCATATGTCCCATAGCGACTGTTTCTCAGTCACACGTATCCACAAACACATAAGCAAACACCGTGCCAACTTATATATTGTTGTTTTTCAATCACTTAACATATGGAATAGGACGGAACCCTATAAATTAGGCACACAAAAACCATCAAATCGGCAGGATTTTCCACCAAACAGATTATCTGCCGGGTTTTGTCATCGTATCCGGATGGAAAAGCTCATCTGGAGACACAAGACGCGCTGTCAGATGCTGCGCGTCGCAATATCGACAGAAAGCTTCAAGATCCCGGATA